>Ga0209367_1006915_pt1 | contig 15655 bp, 10 predicted proteins | sample WorMetLIZISLAND2_FD_187412 | JGI IMG/M metagenome (GOLD analysis project Ga0209367, IMG submission 187412) | Marine gutless worms symbiont microbial communities from Max Planck institute for Marine Microbiology, Germany - Olavius geniculatus... ... | reverse complement strand
TCACCGGGTATTGACCCCACCGATGCTGTCCAGGGCCGGTGAAATGCCTTTCATCGCCGACCGAACCTTTCCACTTCCGGTTACAACCGACGTACCGAGGACCACCTGGGTCTCAGAAGCTCTTCCTCCTCCCCCGAGCGTCTCAGGGGTACCGTCCAGGCCTCCCAGGTCGCCGGGCGGGGCTTCCCCGAAGCCGCCGCCGCCGCCACGGACCGTGTCCGTCATGTCGTCGCTGCCAAGGGGCGCTGAGACGCTGCAGCCTGTGACCTCTGACCCGCCGCCAGTGCCGTCATCTCAGTCATCATCGTCCGAGTCCTCGTCGTCGTTCTACTCTCATCATCACTCCTCAGAACGATTCTCCTCCTCAGACAAGTACGTCCAGGAAGCGTCGACGAGCTATGGCCGCCAGTCGGAAGATGGCGCCGCAATGAGGACGACGCCTAGCACGGTCCCTCTACGGATGGCGGCGTCCCATTCTCCCTCGAGACATATCGATGTAGGTGATTTCGACAGTCAGCAGCAGCAGCAGCAGCACTTCGAATACCCGGTAGGCCTAATAACCGCATCAGTACTTGGTATCTTGTTTTCTAGTAATATTTTATCTATCACAAGTATACAGGAACTAAGCTTTAGATGATGTAGTGCTCTACAAAGTTGCTGGCATTATAATCAGGCATATATGTTTCAGACTTTCAGTGGTCATTTTTACCGGATAATGGAGATAAAGAAATATATTATTACGATTTGCCACCAATAACTTTTGGACTCGAAATACGCTGCGAGACCTGTGCAGGTATACATGTTCAACAACAAAGGTCAAAGTATTTTGGCAAAAGTGGAATCGCTGTTGGGAGTCCACCCAACTTGTCTTTTGTAATTGCCATGTAGCAGCATAAGACTGGCGGTTCGGTTTGGCTGCTGTTTACAATTGCATGCTTTAGCTGGGAGTTCGACCCCCAAACCTTCTCTTCCTCTGGGGCTCAGGGACGCCATCTGACACTATGGGTCATTCAACCCCCAAGTGTACCTACCAAATGACATCTAAATCCGTCAAACAGTTTAAACAAGGGGCAAGAATGTGACAGACAGATGACAGACAGACAGACCATGTGTAGAAATGTGTAGCAATAGGCGGACTCGCTGCAAGAACAATTACGCTTAAAATGTTGCACCAATGTTGCAGCACTTGGAACATCCGGTGTTCAGCGATCCATCCAGTGGATCCGGCCGCTCGGATGATGTTCATGGACAGTCATCAACCATGGTTGAACTGTCGGAGCCGGCGGCTGTCGATATGCTGTTCTCATACCATCAGATGACCTCGTCTACCGTCGACGCTGCAGGTGATAATCAGTGAATGATGGGCACAAACATTTTATTTTTAGTGAAACTTCGACTACTTTTAGCCGACCATACTTTAGTAACGGTCGAGCTTATGGTACGAGTTGTCGTCTGTCTGTCCGTCCGTCGTTTGTAACGGATGCATTGTGGCTAAAAGGTAGGTTGTAGGGGACATTTTTTACACGAACAATTAGCCCTGGGTCTTAAACCTAAGCATGCAACAATTTCAGCGATCCAGTGCAAAGGGAACATTTTTAAATTGAATGGAGTGGGTAGGGAAAATGTGCGTTTTTTCAACGGAAAACTGGCCATATGGCCATATCTGGGAACGGTGAGAGATCGTTCCATGGGCCAAGGTTACAATTAATCACTAATAAGAAGTGGCATACGCCCTATCAGGTGAGATGGAAATCATTGATTGACCTTGGATGACCTTAAGCACGATAGGGTGGACGATAGGAAGCCAGTAGCGGAGGTGCGGTAAAGCGAGGTGCAGTTGAAAGACTGTAGTGGAAAAGGGCGGGAATGTTACAGACTCATCGACTCTTCTATTCCGGCTTCGCCGCCTGCACAAAATCACGCCACTAATATACCAAACTACCAAAAAGACGTTACTCGATCAACAATGCACAAAACGGGCTTAAACCAGAAAGATACCGGTTTCTTGTTCTTTTTCATCACGCTTGATTATACAGACTTTACTGATTGTTCTGTGCATCTACTGAGAGTAATTAGTAAAGCAGCAAAACTGCAAGTGAAGTTATATTTTGTCATAATATCATCATCCAACATAGTATCACAGTTCAGCGTATACCGGTAAACTTGGGTGGTACATAACTTAGCGGTGATGGGTAATCACTACATTATTATTCTGTTGCTAACAGAATGTCATTTGACTCAGAACTGAGTGTCGCAATCCGCCAGTGAATATTTCAAATTAACTACAATAATCTAGTTAAACTTTGTAGTTAGTAACTAATTTTTAAAAAGTTAAACTGCTCTCCTAGCTTTTTTAGAATTAATTTAACTAATGGACTTACTAAAAATGTAGCTAAACTTTTAGTTAGTAACTTCTTAGTTAACTTTTGCCCATCACTACAGGTGATGCTGGTGGCCAGTTGTCGAGCTCATCCATGTCATCGTCGTTCAGTGAGAGGTGCAGTCCAGCCGTAGTGACGCCCACTCAACCTTCAGCGTCCACGCCACCCCCGCCCAGATCAGCCAACGTGCACTTCACTCGACACTACTATGTCTGAACTCAGACTACGCAAAGACTACGCTACCAGGCCCATGGAGAGAGGGAGAGAAGGGGGAAATTTCCCAGGTCCCGCGACGTTTGGGGCCCCGCCGTCGCTCAAAAATATAATTCTGTTCAATTATGTAAAACGCTGTTAGTTTCCAACAGGAATGGCATGATGAAAAATACAGCAGAAAGCGCAATTCTCAGAAGCAAAATTCCAAAATTTTCCGGGGAGAGAGCCCCCTCCTCAGACAACCCCATTAAGGGCCAGACGAGAATGTTTTCCCCGGGCCCCGCTGTGGTTCTCGACTGGCTTGAACACGACGGGGTCATTCAAAAAATGATCCCCTTTTCAGCTACGTCACTGTAATGCCATAGAAATTGCAGAACACCGGTCATCTGCACTGTTTCGACAACTGCTATTACTTAGTCATTTGGTTACAGTTTAAATGTGCTCATTTATTTGAAAATGTTTTCCTAATTTTTTCCGAGTTGGAACCCCTGCAGTGTTTCTACACGCACGTGCATATGATATAACAAGAAAAGAAACTTAAACGCCAAACTGGCGCTACTTTTTTGGCACACCCTGTATATTCTCGACCTGATATAGGGGCGCTTGCACTTTTGCGAAGAAATGAAAGAAACAAGCTTAAGTAATTGTCAAACAACTCATTTTGTTTGATTACTGTAAAATATAGCCTAACTTCTGTGTTAGTTTGTAGCACCAGTGCAATGCGTCACATTTCGCTCTGCCGCAGTGCAACAGTCTCCAGTTGTATCAGTTCAATGGCTCCCCAACTGCTATAAGCGACCTTGACAATATAACTCTGCTAAAACTTCCGAAAAAAATTATAAAACTTTTGCTACGCATTCTAACTCAAAACACCATAAAACTCATAAAATATTTACCTTCTGTGGTTACTGTGTGCATGATAGCACACAGCCAAACATCGCCATGGGTCAAAAATGACCCATTTGGGCGTTCTAGTGTTAAATGTACAGTGGCCACTGCTTCAGCAATAAACCTGTAAAATTATCAATTTTTTTACTTTTGATACCGCGATTGTTTTACCTTCGGGGAATTTTTACGCGCGAAAGCAAAATGCTTCGCGCGTCTTTGCCATCGTCTGGGCGTCCGTCTGTCACACTCGTGATCTGTATCAAAACGGTGCAAGCTAGGATCACGAAATCTTCACTGTGGGCTGCCCCAAGGTCTCTAGTTTATCGTGACAAAATTTTGTGCCACTGGATGCAGGGGTTCCCCTCGAACGAAGGCGTCGAAGAGGGGTACCCCCTTAAAAGACGTCATTTTGCCGTTATTGGCTCGGATAATGTGAAAACGGTTGCAGATAAGTACATACATCCTGCTTATCATAACAAGCACTGGTGACAGGCTTTTAAATTTATCAACATCGATGACCTTGAATGACCTTGAACCTTCCCAAAAGGGGTTTTTAGTGAATTTTTGCACAATTTTGCGCTGCGACACGCATTTCAAGAGTGAATTGTGCCAAAATGGCTGGAGATAGCCCAAGACAACCTGCGTATGAAATTTTCAGCATGGAATGTGGATTTTAGCAGTCCAAGTCCGGACCCTCTAGGTTCAAGCAGGCCGGCGCAGGCGGGAGTCAGCTACCCCCCTAAAAAGTGGTTGTGTATACTCTGTTGGCTTGTCTAGCGTGTAAATGGTTGCAGATAGGCACAGCCATGCTGCTTATCATAACAAGCACTGATGAGGAGCTTCTTACGAATGTCAACTTCGATAACCTTGAACCCTAAAAATATTGATTTAACGTGATTTTTTTGGTGATTTTTGGCTGCAAAAGAGTGAATTACGACGAAATGGATGGAGATAGACTAAGATTACCTGCGAACAGGAACTCCTATAGGCTTTCGCGCGTCTCGTGAGCTTTGCTCAAATTACTTGTCGATAATTTGTCCAGAAAGTCATCATTATGGTTAGAAAAGAAGTGCAGCAACTGTTTCAGCTGCTGAGGATCCACCAGGGAACATTTGTCCATTGGCCTACTGTGGGATTTGCCTTTGAAACTACTTTCTGTCATGTTTTAGAGAAAAACGAGTTAATACTTGCAGTGTGGCGTTTTAATACGCATCATGTTTTACTCAGTGACGGAGGTCAGTTGGAGCATGACATGTGTTTGTAGAATCATTTTGCTAATAATTATGTGTTCTTGTGGTTATCAGTTAACATTAATGATTAAAAGTGGTAACGCATTTTAGCACAGTTACATTTCAGTCTATTCGTTTTTCACATCATGCTTTTGGCATCAGTGGTTCTAGGCGGTTCACCCAGTAGGAACAGAACTTCCATTGCAGTCCGTCCGTCCGGGCGTCGGTTTAGCATTTTTCTGCTGCTCAGATGCATATTTTGGTCAGATAGCTTGAAGACACAAAGCTGTGGCGTCGTTGTACGAAGGGCAATGCCCCTTAATTTGTAAGCTGTCATAAAATCTTCTTCTTGCCCAAAAATTTTTGTTCAGAAATGCAAATTTGATGTTGAAAAACGGGAAAGATTGATATTTTGAGCACCCGTAATCTACCCTGTCAGAAATTTGCAGTGTCTGTCGAAATACTGCAAGTTCCTGTCCTGCCTACTTTTTTAAACCCACAACGCCGCTCCGAGTAAACAATTTCATACAATTGCTATCGTTTAGTGCTAAAGTGAATCAGCTTGCCGAGTTGTGTAGGTGATGCACTGCAGACTTGTCATTGTTTCATTATATACAGGATGCAGCAAAAAAGTAGACCCCTGAAGTTTTTCGCTGTTTTCTCAGCAACCGTTCAGAATTTTGATTTGAAATTTTACAGAATTATTTACTGAAACGTCCTACATCTAACTGCCAAATCAAATGTGATTCTGTTGAAAAACGACGAAGTTATGGACCTTTTAACATGACCACCTACCGATTTTTCAGCATTAAAAATTTTTAAGCTAAAATGCTGTTTAATTTTCAAAAAACGGTTACCACGTTACTGCCGATGACGTAATACTAACGTTTTAAAAAACAGTAATTCATTTCATTTAGAAATTGGCATTAAATTATCGTTCCTTTAAAGCTCTCCGGCAGCCCACCGGATTCATCTTCCAGCAGGATGGCGTGTCAGCACACACATCTCGCAACGCCGCGCAGTGCACAGAACTGGCTGCGGGCCAGCTCTCCTGATTTCATCACCAAAGACCAGTGGCCTCAAATTTGCCGGATATGAACCCAATGGACTATCATGTGTGGGGTGGAATGTTGGAGGCTTACCACAAGCTTAAAACAAAGCCGAAGACAATCGCCGAACTCAAGGAAGCGCTTCAGGTTATCTGGGGCAACAGGGACCGATCGACAAAGATGTGAAAGACTTCTCGAAGTGACTGAAGGCGTGTGTTGGAGCTGGCGATGGACACTTCAAACATTTACAGTGGCAATGGAATTCTGGCATTTGATCATTAATTAACTGTGTTGTTTCAACGACGTTATTAAATTGGTGTTTAGCTGGAACATTTTTGAATGCTGACAAATCAGTAGGCGGTCATGTTAAAAAATCTATAACTTCGTCGTTTTTCAAGAGAATCAGATTTTATTTTACAGCTAGATGTAGAAAGCTTCAGTCAATAAATGTGTAAAATTTTAAATTAAAATTCCAAGCAAAAAACTTTAGGGGCCTACTCTTTTGCCGCACCCTGAAGTTTAGAAAAAATTTATCAGAAGTAGCAATAAACTCTAGCTGACATGGTGCTGCTCTATACATTCACGTATTACTGCTGGCATTATTAAAATGATCTGTGTACATGTTTGGTCACCGTCTATCGCTATATTGCACAGTGCATAAATTGCACTTCACCTCTGACTGATAAATTTCAGACACGTAGGCCAGAAAAGCCTAAATGAACATACTGCATCTCAAAAAAGACGCGAGTTGCTTTTGTCGCTGCTCAGAACTAAGACAATGTTCACAGACATATGCTACAAAATATTAGGAACAAGGCAGTGCATATTAGCCCATTTTAAATGCTTTGTGTGACTGTATTACAATATAAAACGTGATCAAAACTCATGTTCATTGTAGCGAGTGCAAAAAAATTCAGTTCTATGAGCAACAACAAAATAGCACGAGTATGGCAGATGTTTAAAATAGTCCTATTAGGAGGCCATAGTAATAAGCACAAACATCAAGTCCTGCTTAATACAAAAGCTAGAAGAATAGCAACAATATCATTATACAAGCAACATCTAATCGTACCACACGGCACACACACATCAATCACATAAGTCAATTCAAGTATTGCGCAAGTAAAAATAAAATAAAAACCACTAAAACATAATTCGGCAAAAGGCAGAATCGCTACTGCAAGTCCACCCAATTCCTGATTTGTCCGGGTGACAGAAGAGTACAGACCGTTGTATGTTTTGGCTGGAGGTTCAACCCCAAATTTTCCCTTCTCTTAGGGGGGATCAGAGACCCAATCTAACACAATGTGTCACTAAACCTCACAAGTGTGTACTTGCCAAATGGCATCTAAATAGTTGATATTTTAAGGCAGGGTACACAAACAGACCGTGCTACGGAGAAACGTGGAATTGCTCGCACTCAACAGCAAACCTTGGCCAATAACACATAGATGCTGATTCACTCAGATCAACTTAACTATCACATTAATTAAACGCGCTAGTTTTCAGCCAAACTGTCGTAGGAAACATTAAAGGTCCATGGACACCAAAATTAACACATATAATTGTATCCATTTTTCTAAAATTGTATAATCTTCTGATAATTTTGACAGTGATATCAGCGGCCAGCATTTTGCCAGCACAGAGAAACTTACATTTAAAGTCAACGATTCGCAGACATGATCTAAAAATGCGACGCCATTTTGGCTATGCTGCACAACCGGTGACGTCATCAATGCAGCCTATCAACATCATGAATAATTAATGACCAAGCCTTATCTAATGACGGCGACACTGGCTAGGCCATTAATATTCATGATGCTTATGGGCTAGACTGATGACGTCACCGGTTGTGCTAGTGCCTTGATATTTTTTGGCTTAATGTAACGTAAAGCCATATTTTCGTCACAATCAGGCATTAATGTCATATATTTATAATAAAGCTTAAATCAACATACTATATATGCTAAATGAAATGTCTAATTAAGAGCTACATAAATTGCGCAAGTGAGTTTGACCGTGGCCATGGATCTTTTAAAAATGATTAAAAGCAGATCTATGACAAATCATTTAATACCCGGTATTTAATTACAGAGAAACGCACTAAATCTGGCACTGCTAAGATTTTTGTCCACATTTGTTACAAGCAGCGTGCTATTAAAGCCATGCAATTTTCTAAGCAATATTGTTGCATTATTTGCAGCATGATATTCAAAATCACAAATGTTAAAATCAGTTTTTTAAAAAATGTAGTTCTTTTTAACGAGTAATGTAAAGACTAAACAGCAGGTATGTCACAAATGTCTGTCTAGTAACCTTATAAAATTTGGATTACAATAAAAACTGAATAGCATACTGTGCTATAAAAACAGACAAACAGTACACGACTGACAAAAATGCACCACTGACCTATTTTTAACATAGTAGACGTGGCAGATTGTCGTTTTGTTCAAAATCACGTTTGAGCATTATTCTCATCATCTATGTGCCAAAAATGTTCAAAATATCTTTGTTGTTGCCAATTTTAGAAAGCAAAAACAAATGCATCTATTTTACATGGCAGTGTGATGACACTAGGCCTGAAAAAATCCTGTGCCTCCGATTGCAGTCTGGTAAAAAAGTAGGGATGGGGGGAATAATCAGTTATTTATTTAATTTATATTTATTTCACGACACTTTGTTTAATATTACACGATGGATGATAAAAAACAAATCGACACAGTGAATAATAGCCATGACAGACAAAATAAAAATACTACAGAAGAGACGCAAACAGTTCTGTTTCAGTAAAACTGTGCAGGCAAACAAAAAACCACCGACATTTTTGAGGGTCCAAAAAAAATTTTAGAGATGGAGGCTTTTTAGGAATCAACGGCAACTAAAAGCACAGGATATTTTTTATGCAATTATGAAGAATTGCGGACTGGAAAGTGACACGGTTCATAAAAACTGATGCCATAGTAATGACAGAGTATCCGGTTTGTAGCGTCGCTCATGACAAAATCGCAAACGCTCTGTCTTAACGAAGCCTCAGTGAGTGGCACCAACGTAAACACGAGTGAAATATCCATGTGGACTAACAGCAAGCTCCACCAGTACCGGCTTCGTAGGATCAATGACGTTGAATCCCACCTGAAACATAAACCAGAAACAACATTTGCAACAAAGTACCTGACACCACCAAAAGCTGGGCAACAACTAGGATATTATGGAATGTAAAAAAGTGTGTAATAACGGTAGGATGTCAGAATTACAATCAAGCTGCTATGGATAACCGGATATGCCCCCCGGCAGCCGAGTCGCTATCTAGTAGTTACTGCTTGGATGGCGGCAACTGAACGATTTCGGTATATAATCAACACCAAGGTTAACTCAGCCTTCTATCCCTCTAGAGTAGGCAAATGGAGTACTAGCCTGCATGGCTGGAGGTGGTTAACTCACCTGTGTCGGCTGGCAGGTAGCACCGTATTCATGTATTTGTTGAAAATGAATACAGCACTTCACGGTACCAGTATCGATATCGTTACTGGTATCGGACCAAAAACAACGTGGATGGACAACATATTCCAGACAACTGGATTACACACTGGACAGAATTCTCACGCTAACAGAAGACAGAATCAGACCGAGACAACTTGTTCATGGTGTGGCCAAGCCTCGGGCCGGGGCCGAGTATGGCTAAAGGCAAGGCAAGGCATTGGTACTGACCAACCAGACCCAACAATATTAGGTATTGAGTGGCTTGTTTGGTATCTTTCTAACCCCAACATAATAATCCCAAACAGACAATGAAATAGAACTAACATCAGTGTAAGTGAATGGACTGTCCATGCCACACTGCTGGAAGTATAATCCGATCTCGAAATGAAGCTTGTACGTTCCAGCAGTCCAGTGTCTGAAATTACTGCTGAAGTCAATGGCCGTACCTCCATCATTCGTAGTACTGCAACATTCACAGCATTGAAATATATCATATAGCATACATAGGAAGGGCCAAAAAACCACCTCAGCTATTTGACCATAGTAGAGTTTGTTTTGCAAATTAGGCAGTAAGCACAAAATATTCACATGCATTAGTTACCCTCTTTTACTACACAACATTCTGAAACTTGATTCAAATCCAAGAAGCTGGGACCAGGACTGCAAACTACTGTGTTCGGAAAAAGTAACCCCATAGACATCATGCAATAGAAATGTCAAATCTGAATAAATTTAAATAAAATTTTGTACACCTATTTGCTAATAAATTTCCAAGACGATCACCAAATTTCGTTGAAAAATATTATTATTTAGTGGAGTGGTTAATTGTTGAACATCGATAACAAAATATCTCCGTTACCAATATGGCGCTACACAAGTAAACCCCTCTGTTATTGTACATTTGCATAGCTCTAACAAACACCATCTCATTTTGGCAAAATTTTACATCAGCAATACAGCGTCTATCGGCAATCAAACTGCCAAATTTTGATTAAATCTGCTGAAGCAAACTATAGCTATGTTGGCTTTTGTGAGGTAATCCCGAAACACTTCAGTTTCAAGTTCCACGTCAAACACAAAGACCTGAAACTAAAGTCTTTTGTGGTGACCTCACATAAACCACTGTTGCTATTGTATCATTTGGCAGATTTAACTGAAATTTGGCAGTTTGATTGCGAATATGTGTTGAATTGTTGATTTAGAATTTTCTTAGAATCAGCTGTTGTTTGTTGGAGTTATGCAAATGTACAATAACAGAGGAATTTACTTATGTAACGTCACACTGGTAACGGAGATATATTATTATCCATATTCAACAACTAATAACTCCGCTACAAAATAACATTTTTTAACTAAATTTGGTCCTTGCGTTAGCAATTCATTGGGGATAAAGTGTACGAAATTTTATTCAGATTTGTTTATATTTGACAATTCTATTGTACGATGTCCAGGCAGTTACTTTTTCCAGACACAGTGTAGATTAGCACCAAAATCAAATACTGATCACTTATGGCCCACTGTTGGAACAAAATTAATCAAAATTAGTTCAAAACTTTTTCAGTAAACATGTGGAATCAGATAGAGCTGAAAAATATAGAAACAGTTGGACAGCACTTGAGATTTGAGATTCAACAACTTTGATGTACTGAATGGTTTGTCAGTCAGGTAAAGACCAGTATTGCAGTAAACAAAACAATCCAGTGAACAATTCAGCATGTTGCACTTGTAGAGCTACAGTTACAAGAAAAGTTTGAAATACTTAAAAAACTCCTTTTTCACTTACCAGCTGGCCACGTCAGACCAGGTACCAGACTGGTTCTCAGTAAGCAGTTTCACTGGAATGCCTGCAGCAGGTTTACCGGAAATCATGTCCACCACACGTGCTGTCAGTTTGGGAACGTTGTTGACGTCAGTAGCAGCAGTAGTAGATGACACCGCTGATGCTGTGGTAGCAGTAGCTGTGGTAACAGTGGATGTAGTAACCGAGACTACACAGCTAGCTGCAGTCTTCTGCACAATGATAACACAAATAACAGTGTAAGCCACACGACCATTGGCAACAGTGGAATAAGTGTGTTGGAGTAAGTAAGTAAGTAAAATGCCAATTTATATAGTGCATTATCGTTAAGGGTTAACCTCTAATGTGCTTGGCGATCGAGTGTGAATACTGCATGTTCATAGTGTCTGCTAGAAGCGAAACTGCAACAAGTCTGATGATGGCAGTGCTGGCGCACACTGTTCAAATCATCAGATGGATGTTAACGACGGCTGTCGCTGATATGTTGATGGTTGGCTTCTACAATAAATCGTTAGATAGAAGTCGGCAAATGTACATCTTGTGCACGCTGGTCAGCAAGGCACACCGTCACAGTCAAATGCAACGATCACAAGCACGTGTATGCCTGGCCATGGCAGCCTGGCTTGGCAACGTTCATTTAACTTTAACACTCGCTTATCTTACTAAAGTTCATGGTTCAACATACACTCAAACAGAGTTTAACACTCACTGGCTCAAAGCACCAGAACAGGGATGGGCTCCCACTGCAATGGACATTCAGTCGATGCAAAACTTTTTTCTTTTCTTTAGTGAAAAAGAACAGTTCTAAAACAAAATGGTGTAACTCTGTTGAGCACATGACGTGATGAAAACTGTCAAGGCTGCAAGAGCAATGGAACTAAAATAGTACAGGTACCGTATTCACTTAAACTAAAGTGAACTAGACATATGGAATCAAATGTTCAGTGTTTTGTGTACACCTGCAAGTGACTAACCTGCTGTGCAGTTGAAGTGGGACTTGGAAATCGAGCTAGTTTGGGAATGCGAGATGCTGCACTCTGCTTTCCAACATCAAAACTCTTGCTCAGTTCGCTGGCTTTATGCTTCCCATCTCTGCTAGTATTATGACCATCTCTTTCTCCTGCCCTTGGACTGGCAACCTTGGTATCTGTAGCCAACACACTTGACGAAGTAATTTCTCTAACTGTTTCTTCAGGAATGGAACTAATCGTACCAGCGGAAGGAAGTACGGATATATGTGCTGTTCTCTTTGTTGGCAGAGATGTTTCCTGAACTACATTTCCATCATCAGAGTCCATTTCTGTTGAAACCAACCTGGCGGTATTTGCAGCAACTCCAAAATCGCCAACTGAGCGAGTGCGTCCCCTTCTCTGCATGCCTTTACTAGCCGGCAGAGATAAAGGTTTAGCTGCAAGACTGTTGTTCAGTGCTGCTGCATTTGTGGTTCCACTCTGGGGTGGATCACACGTCTTATCGGCAGTCTGGCTCATTGCAGCCACTCTTTTCCTGGCTACTGCATACGGTCCCTCTTTCGCATAAGGAATACTATCAGCCGGGGGAATATTTCTGCGCTGCTTGGCTGGAGGTTGACCATCAGGACTTGTATCTGAAACATTATAAGTTTCATTCAGCTGCTCCCATGCCGAACCAGTGTTAACTCCATCATCCACTGTTGCCTCATGGAAAGGCTCAGGCTCAGGTTTTACTGATTTTCCTTTCCTGCCACGGCCACGCTTTGCAGCTTTTTTCGGTGATTCTTTGAGAATGCTCTGAGATAGTTTTTCAGACATGCGCTGACGTGCTTTAAGATGGTTCAGCTTCTTAATCAGTATCGGCCGGTTCTTGTCCGTAATTTTCTCTGTCACAGTTTCACCAAACTCTTCAAATTCCTGACGCAGCATTTCATCCTCTTCGTTTGGCTCTTCAACGACTGCACTGCCTTTCCGCATTTCTGTCTCTATATTGTATAACGAATCTGAAAACATAACCGACAACAAGTGAGTTATGAACTGCAATTATACATAGAATTATACAAGAGAGAAGCTGACAGATAATTAGCAAAAACATTATTAATTTTCCATGTATCAGTTGTTAACCCTTGGCCAGAACAGTTATAACAAAGATTATAGAAAAATATAATATAATATAAATATAAATAAAAATTAATATAAATAAAAATATAATATAATCTATAATCTTTGGTATTAGTTCAGTTTTTGTTGATAATCGTGTTGAAGTTATCTACTTGGGACGAAAATAGAGGCCTTCGGCCTGCTTCCGGATATCCATTGATGATGATGATGACGACGAAATATTTCTTCATTTTCAGACTTTAGACATCTTTGGCAGTTGATTAACGTAAGTAAAATCGGAAATCTGCGAGTAAGTGATCATGTGATTTCGCCAAGAAAACCTATAGTTTTACTGTTTTCAGCACTTATTGGTGGTTATTCAAAGTGTCCTGCAGTGTTCTGCGGTGTCCTGCGGTTTTCAGTCATACCCGATAGCTCAATAATCCAACGTGTTGTTAAGCCTAACCCCAGATGTACCAGTTTAACCTGATTATTCGTGTTTAAGCATCATAAAACGTAAAATATGACATTAAATCAAATACTACCGTATATAAGCGCCCACAATTTCTCGAAAATTACAAAATTAATATTCTTCGAACAAAAACACAAATTTTACATAAGTAATCAATCAATCAATCAATCAAAAAAATAACCACTTACAAAAGTGACCAGTGGTGTACAACACACCTAAAAACTAAAATAAAATCTAAGGATAATGTACAAAAAGTAAAAACTACTCAGAGATAAAAAGCTTCTTCTTCTTCTTTTCCAATAATGCACATATCCTCTTGCGAGTAATGTCGTGCATGGACAGTCGCTGAAACAGTAAAGTTTTTAAGTTCCGTTTGAATGACGCAGTGTCAGATAGTTCTTGAAGTGACGTATCGGAACTCAAGACTTTCGTGCGTCGACTGCGTCCGTTGCTATAAAATACTATAACTAAACTTTAAAAATGATTTGAGATTAGAATGCGATTACAATGCAAATGAATGCAAAAAAACTGACGTACTGTACTGGTTGACAGTGACCTTCAAGTTCATCCAAGGTCGATGAAGTGGCGTAACTTAAGTCGTTGGCGCCCGGAGGCAAGATGGCACATGGCGCTCCTCTTCTCTCCAGGACCGACATATGTACTTGGTTTTTAAACAGCTTATGTATCCTACACATGGTGTTTTATAAAAAGCACCTTTCTACTTTTTTTCAAAATTCAGACGAATGATGATCAATCATCAATTTACACGAAATTTATTACCTCCCATATATAATATATTTTTCTCCTCTCCTCTCCCGTGTTTTTCTCTTTTTTCGTTAGAAGTAGGCTTCTTAGACGTTAGATTTAGCTAAAAAAAATGGGGGAACGTTATAAAATCTTCCTGTATGCGTATCGGGCCACGTACGTTGCAGTGTTAAATGTGACAACATTGTGTTGACGTCTGGCCAGTCTCTACAGTGGGTTGATCAACTACGATATCTTGGTGTATTTATTGTGCGTTCTGTCAAATTCAAGTGTTCGCTGGATCACGCCAAAAGAAATTTCTTTCGTTCATCTAACTCGATATCTGGCAAGGTTGGTAGTGCCGCTTCTGAGGAAGTGGTTCTTCACCTAATTAAAACAAAGTGCTTACCTGTGTTACTGTACGGACTCGAGGTCTGCTACCTAACAAAAGCTGACCAGCGTTCACTTGACTTTGCAGTCATACGTTTTTAATGAAACTATTCTGCACTTGGAACATGGTAATAATTAATGCATGTCTTAAGTTACTTTGACTATAGACTTCCAAGTGAATTGTTGCTCAAAAGGTACGAGAAATACTTAGTAAAACAGGGTTTGTCATAATTGTTGCTGTCGATGCGTGTCGCTGTCGGTGGGCCTATTATGTTCTGTGTAAAACTACGAACTATTCAGCTATATATGAACTGTATGAACTGCAATTAGTTAAAGTTTTTTTCTTTTATTTTGTATTTGTTTGCTACCTTTGATGGTGAATATTGAATAAAGATGTATATATAAGCTCCTGCAGCGGGGTCTGGGGCGGAGCCGCAGCCGCATTTAAATTTAGGCCTACATTTTAGCCTTAAAATATGACATCTGGTGGAAACAACTGTAGGCTCTAAAGTTTTTCCTATGTATTTGACTTAACATTTGTCAATACTTTGCACTGATGATGCAGTTATTTTTTAAACTAAGTTACTACTTTTCCACTCGAAATCGGCTACGTTGGACCACTTCATTGCTAAAAAGTAAAAATGCTATTGTACGTAAGATAAATTTTTACTAACAACTCGCTATTTTAGCACAATTTTAAAACCTTGTTTAATGATGAACTTTATCTGGTTCATTGATAAAAAAAATTTGTCACAGTTCCTTGAAAAAAAATAAAATAAAACAAAAATATAGGTCACGTGACCATGGCCATACCCATTTTAAAACAATTATAAAGTCATATCCGCACTCTCCCGATAAACTTAAAATTTATTTTCATCGGTTTTGAAGATACTGACATTCAATACAAATTAAGGGGTCATATATATATATATATATATA
>Ga0209367_1006912_pt1 | contig 15657 bp, 8 predicted proteins | sample WorMetLIZISLAND2_FD_187412 | JGI IMG/M metagenome (GOLD analysis project Ga0209367, IMG submission 187412) | Marine gutless worms symbiont microbial communities from Max Planck institute for Marine Microbiology, Germany - Olavius geniculatus... ... | reverse complement strand
GTGTGGGACAACCCTGCAGGAGTTAAGCCACGCTGCCCTAGATAGGCAGCGGTGGGCAGCGATAGTAAGAATGGCGTCAGACACCAACGGGCATTGAGCCCACGGTTGTCGATGATGATGATGATGACCCAGCAGTATACTAATCAGAATACTGTAGTGCACAGTGACGTGGCGTACATGATGTGATGTTGTCTGCTACCTGACGCGGTCTGTTGGCGCAAAGTAATTGATCATCATTACGAAAATAGTCCTGCAACGCAAACCGATGTCAGTAATCGATTCACAGCAAAGCATGCACGGCAAATGTAGCACAGAGTTGCCCAGTGAAAACTAAGCTATTTTGCACACACATACAACCTTACCGGCAAACGGACAAAGCACAACGATTACAATAACCTCGGAAGACGTAAAATTAATAAGCCTAATAGATGCAGTGTGGTAAGATCAATAATGTTGCGGTAGCGAAAACATATTCTGCACTGTTGCAAGACTATACTACGTGAAATAGCACAATGTGACGAAATGTAAAACTGTAAAATAAGGATCTATATATTCCATGTAATGAAAAACAAGATAACTGAACGATCTGTTCTGTAAATTCAGCAAGAACACGTGATCGAGAATGTGTTTATTGTTCTAATAGGCCACAATAGGTCCGTCCGTCTGACCGTCTGTTTATCTGCCTGTCTGCGGAATCTTAATTCTAGAATACACTTTAAAAACAAAAATGCGTGAACGTTTTCCAGTAACCGGTACGCCAATTTTCAGACCACAAAGTCAAAAAGACATAAGAATGCTTAGAAGCGATGGCAACTTGACTTGCCGATATATAATTGGAGTGATGAAACAACAGATCGAGTGTGTAACGCTGTGTATCAGTAGCAGGCGACGAATCAGCATCAGCAATGACAAAAACAGGACCGCGCAGACGTCGCACTGATCTAGTTTCCGTATCGACAACAGCTACTGGCTGTGGATGCAGTAATTGTATATCGTCATTGTCGTTATTGTTGCTGCTGGTGACGCTGTTTGACGCTGTTACGTCACTATGTTCTAGCTCGCTGAGGTTTCTATGACTAGGCAGTGACGTAGCGTTCATCACATCTAGTTGCAGTATACACATAAAAAAGCTTTGTGCTTAACCGACATGCATCGGTAACTTACAACATGACTAACTAAAGACTTACTCCTCGTGAATAGACGTCTTAATATTAATCACTGACTGACCATTATTTACTTATTTATTTAGTAGACAAACATTCAATAATGCTAACATCACAGTCGAATAACAAAGCATAAGCTTAAGCATAGCGCAAACAGATGTCCAAGACTAAAAACATACACACACAATACTATTTCTATTTGTTAAAAAATTTACTTTTTAGCAGTGGAAGAATTATGAAAATCGGTTAAGACTAGAGTAAGTTATTGCCAAAAGTTTAAAAACTTCTTTTTTGGAACACAGTGTAGGGACTATAGGCCTAAACAAATTGCTTTCCGTGCCTATTTACAAAACCGCTGCGCCCATTTCGTGTTACTATTTGCATGATCTATCCTCTGCACTGAACTGTTTAAGTTTGCGAACCGTTCGGGTACATACCGTCACTGAAGAGAGATGATGATGGTAGATGCATTGTTTCAAGCGTGACTTTGGTGTCGTGTCCGTCCAACACAATTAGCACTCGCATCATACCAACGCCTACATTCGTCACCAAAAATATGTCACCAAAATTAGGCCTACTATGCAAAATATTGAAGATAGATTTAATAAACCGACAACGAAACCGCAAACAGTTTACCATTGCTGTTTTTAGTCTCAATAGCGTTAGTCGAATTCGGCCGGTAAGGACCGAAAAGGTACCTTAAAAACTGTACCGAGCTGTACCGCCACGAGCCAGAGAGACTCGTTGGAAAAGATACGTAGTCTCCTGACACACTTGCCTACCTTTGGCACAACTTGGAGAGAAGTGACATGTGGAAGAGTTCATGGGTCGAAGGGTTTTTAAAGCCAAAAGTTGAACAATGTGTGAGAATGGAGAGGTAAGTATTTCGATAAGTTCCTGGCTGCGGCATGTTCCGTTGTACCACCTAGCCTAACAGAGATCGTGACTACACTGACGTCCCATGCAATTGCTTTGCCATTATCAGTGTGCTGCCGTCGGGGCGCTCGCAGTCATCTCCGACCAAACCTAACAGTTTTTACAGAAGAAACACTGACCTTACACAGGGCCCCAGACTAGATTGCTGATCCTACCGGAGGCCAAGCGACAAGAAAGACCATTTTTTTTCACAAAGGCAATCATGAGGAGTGCAGAGATCTATAATTGCGACTCCTATATGGCTTCACTGTCCAGACGTATAGCCTAGGCCTAAACTCGCTGAGATTGGAATCGCGTCGTTTACCTGACATTGGAGACGAAATGTTGAACTGAACGAAGGCGGCGCCGTTGTCGACAGATCGCTGCCGAAACTCACCGCCGAACAGCGGAATCGTTATCACGCCACTGAGGGCATTCTCACCGAAAAACACGAACTCGTCGTCAGTGACAGACGACACGTTGTGAGACAAAAGCAGCATCAGTTGGCCGACATAGCTACAGCACACGGCATCAACAGCACCCTCGTCATTATTGCCAACGGTTACCAATGTGAACAACAGGAAATAAACTGACCTCGCGGCGACTTCGCTGTCTAAAGTTACCTCAAACAAAATTTATACGTATTATGAAACTATGTAAAAAGTATATACTGATGAAAAACCGAAATAATTACTGCATGCGCGATTGATGCTTTTGTATGACAGCTGTCGTACGTTTTCTCGTAAGTTTGTCGTTACTTTCTCGAACAATTTTTTACAAATCGCGTTTTATCGTAAATCTGTCGTAAACATTCCGTATGTCGTAACATTGTCGTGAATTTATTTTACGATGTTTTGTAAATTTGGCCCCAGGATGCTATTCTTGTCATTGTTGTCAAACAAATGGCGTCACAGCACTGAAATAAAAAACGAATAAAGGGCGGCATACCGAAATAATTTATTTTGGCATGTCAGCTTTCTTTGCTTAAAGCGGTGTGCTTTAACGTTAGTGCAATTACTATAACTCAAACGTTTAGAGAACGTAGTCGAGACCTGTAGAACGAAGATAGCGGCGAAAATACAGCTGAGTGTCCGAGGATAAGATCGGCAATGCGAAGCAGAGTGTTGACGTCATCTGCTGTATGCAGAGCTGGAGTCACGTTTAAACAGTCTTCAATCCAGCTACCACTGATTGACACAAGCTGATCAATGTCCTCCTGAAGCACTCGGTCAGCGGGGTAGTGGCGGCGCGTCATCAGTGCTGATGACAACTCATTCACTGTCGACCCACACGAGCCTTCGTACTCCGCCAATGACGTCACGTTCACCTGTCCACGCACAACCAGCGCCGTTGACAAGTTTAATTGCTGCCAGAATGCGTCACGCAGAACATGGCGAGAGTCGATCTTATACTATATTAATGTAACACACAACGACTGTGGCATAAAGACCGGCGATTTACATCCATGGGACTTCGTGTGTGCCTAGCGGTCTAGCATATACTTTACTACATGGCGTACAAAACGAGGGCTTTAAAACGTTAAAGGTGATAATAAAAACCCATCTTAGAGCTACAGAGCGTCTACTGACAATGTGAGATCACACAGGTAAACGCGCCCTGCCTTAATCCCATTCAGGCAAACCGGTAGGCCTACTCAATTTACGTTTCTCCTAGGTATTAAAGGCTGAGTTTCGCTGAGTGGTTGGTCGTATACCGAGATAGTTAACGATTTGATAGCGACGCGACTAGTACTTGAGCCCATGCATGACAGCTTGATCGTAATCCGACACCCTTGGTTAATACTGCGATGGGTGACTGCCTGCGGGTAGGTAAACCATCTCGGTATGTAACCAACCGCCTAGGTCAACTCAGCCTTCCATCCCTCCGGGGTAGGTAAATCGAGTACCGGCCTATCTGGCTGGGGTTAAGGCGGGGCGTGTTCACTTCTGTCGGGTGGCAGGTAAGTTGTAACACTGTGTGATCCAATATGACAAGTGACGCTCCGTAGCTCTGTGAGGGGTTCGCTCCTTAAGAGCAAAATACCTTCACCTTTTTACCTTACCCATCGTTACGCCGCCAAGCCACCAAATCGAGGGGTGGAAAAAAATAGAATGGCTAATAATCACCAGTTGGTTGTAGAGTCGCCGGACATGACGACTGAATGGCGGATCTGGACAAACGTCGATGTCGACGTTGCGGAGATCATCCCACTGCGCTTTGTATGACGAGTTGTCCACGCGGACGAGAATACAGTCGCGTCCAACAAACACGGGTTGTGTGTAGGCGTACGGACATCGCACCAACCTACGCTTGCCCACCACAGTGTCCGGCCACGTTATCTCACCCTTACGAACTGCATTGTACCGTGTAGCCTTGCACATGTCTTTCCCTGTACAAGCGATAAACAAAAACAATGAAATAAACTGTAGAAAAAACGCCGTGGCAAAAAAATAACATATGGTCTTCGTCACTATATTACGAAACTTTTGGCCGTCGATAAACTTTCAACATGACTACACTTGGGCTACAGTTAAACCAATGACTACTGTATGTATAAAATAGGCCTACAAAATAGACGAAACGCAATCAAAATCAAAATTGTAATGTATGCGAGAAGCAGCGACCGACCATAACGGCAGTGGGTCGGGTAGTCGTCGTAGTAGTAACGCAGTGTTTCGACGTCAGCCTTCGTCTCAGCGTCCAATGACGTCATATCCTCAACACACGTCCGGACGGAGTTATCTTCCACGGTCCCGGAACACGCCGTCACAGTCATGTCATGTAACGTTGACACAACCACAATCACAACAACCGACACTAGACTAAAGACGCATCCACACTGAAGCATAGCTGACCTAGATCATTAACAGCGCCTTAAGGTGCGTTCAGACTGACACCAGTACAGGCATTCCAAGTACAAGTTTCAATGCACGGGTTGTTTGTTACTCGTACGAACTTCACTGGTCCGCTCGTAAGAGTGCATATCTCCGCCAAGCGAAAGACAGATACGCACAGCGACGGACAGAACGACCAATCTCATAATCTTTTCCAATGTTCACTATCGTTCACTTGGCGGAGATAATAACTCGTATCGTTTGACTGAGTCATTATTACCTCTATGCAACAGATGAAATTGTTCGCTAAACGCCGTTCCATGTAATGTAGCCTACGTAGCAGTCTGACCTACGCAGTCCACTGATACATGCCCGGAGTAGAGCTCTGCCTCTCATATTGCATGCACTATATAAATGCAGCAGCAAACATTATAGTTGCTACCATCGCTGTTCGATGTTCCCACTGCTATGTCCGATGACTGCACCGACGGCGGCGCAACCATAGAAGTCATGCTGAGGCATTAGTCTGACCCATGCGTTCCGTATGTTTTGGAGTCTGTCCGTTTTTTGTGTCCAAAAAAAATTGAAAATTGCGAACGAATTCTGACGAATTTTCGGAGCAATTGGGCACGGCCCAAGAAAGAAATGGGCAGATGTTGAAGGCAATCCGGATTCTATGGATTTTAGATTATTCCTGATTATTTACTATTGGGAAATACACAAAAAATCAGTCCGTTGCGTTGACCAGATGGCAACACCATCCTCAGCGGAAGTTTGAGAGTTTTGATCGCTTCTAGTTTTCTCCGAGATGCTAGTTTACTACCAAAATCGCTAATGCTAAGGCAGATATCCAGCTTTTTTAAATATGCCAAAATTTGGTATTTCAGGTCAGAATAACAATGGTTGTAAAACGTACAATTTATACCGCAAATCACTTCCTTCTTTTAAGAATCCTATCCTCGCCTTTAAGACACTTCGCGTAAAAAAATGGTCGCAAAAGTGCCCAAAGTTAGCCGAAAATTGGCACGTATACCGGTCTTTGAAAACGATCATGCCAATGTTAGGTTCAATGTCAAAAGCCTGTAGGCCTACGGAATAAGCAGATTGACTAACGGCAAGACAGGTAATGCGACCAGTACATAACATCGTCGTCCAAGTACGAAGAACACGATGCGATAAATGAGCTCAATAATGGGCTTCTATCATAGAAACCAGACCCTGACGTCGCAGCATCAGCAGCAGTAGCAGCAGCGGCTATGAAAAAGTATAAGTAGCTACATGAAAAAAAAGCAAAAAATCAAACAAATTGTTTACAAATTTGGATGAGAGACAATACTCTCCACATATCCTCCACTGCAGACGAGTGTCCAAATCAGGGTTCAACCAAGAACAGCAACAACAAACAATATAGACAACTTATAGTAGCTGGCCTGCTATTCTGCAAATTTATGTACCGAAGTCGAGCGACTTCATTTTTTACGCGCAAGAGCAGAATGCTTCGCGCGTCTCAGCTATGGTCTGAGCGTCCGTCTGTTTGTCCGTCTGTTCGTCTGTCTGTCTGTCTGTCTGTCTGTTTGTCAAACGCTTGAGCCCTATCAAAACAATGATCACAAAATCTTCACTGTGAGATGCCCTGAAAACTCTAGTTTTTCGTGACGAAATTTCCAGCCCCTGGTGAGAGAGTTCCCTCAAATAAGGTCGCAACAGAAGGGTACATCTTAAAAGTTATTATTTTACCACTATTGGCTCGTCTAGCGTAAAAACGGGTGCATATGGTCAGAAACATGCAGCTTATCATAACACGTACTGGTGACGAGCTTTTTATTGCTAACAATAACAGTGATCTTAAACGACATTAAACCCCTAAAATAAATTTTTTTTGATAATTGTTTTGCTATTTGGGGCTGCGACACACTTTTTAGGAGTAAAATGCGCAGAAATGGCTGGAAATTGACCAAGACAATTTTTCGCTTTAAACGTTAATTTTAGCAGACTAAATTTCGACCTCATAGGTTCAAGGAGGCCTGCACATGCGGGCGTCAAATAGAGGTACTTTCCTAAAAAGTGGTTATTTTACCGCTATTGGCTTGTGTAGCGTGAAAACGGCTGCAGATAAGTACAGACATGCTGCTTATCATAACAAGTGCTAGTGACGAGCTTTTCAGCGGTGTTAACGTCGATGGTCTTGAATGATTCTGAACGCGCAAATCAAAATTTTAGTGTTTTTGGCAATTTTCCGCTGCTGCGCACCTTTCAAGGGTGAATTGCGCCAAAATAACTACAAATAGATCCGAAGTTCCGAACAACTTGCGTATGAATTTTTTTAGCATAGAACGTAGGCCTACAGTTTAACCATATCAGTTTTGACCTCCTAGGTTCAAGGAGTCGTTTGTACGAAATTCTTAAATTTGGGCATTCCTTAAAAACGCATTATTACTTTATTGCACGCTATACACTGATTGCCCAGATGACACCAACCGATGCGCCTCACGCGAGCTTTGTTCAAATCAGTTGTGGTTTCATATTCCGCTCAGGCTCGGTACTGATTATAATTAGACCTCTGTGTTGCACCAAAATAACTACAAATAAATCCAGACAACCTGCGTATGATTTTTTTGCATAGAACGTAAAGTTTAACTATGAGTTTCGACCTCCTAGGTTCAAAGAGTCTTTCGTACGGAAGCCTTAAATTTGAGTACTCTTTCAAAACGCATTATTACTTTATTGGACGCTGTACAGTGATTGTCCAGATAGCAGAACCGATGTTGTCGCGCGTCACGTGACCTTTTCTCAAATTACTTGTGGTTTCATACTCGGCTCAGGCTCGGTGCCGATTATGATTAGACCTTTGTGCTGTTACTGGCTTGAGAAAGGGAAAACGTCTAAGCACTCGAAAATCAGGGAAAAAAGAAAATGTTCGGGGGCGGGATGATAAAACGTTCGCGGTTACAGATCCGAACTGCTCCCACGGGTAACTAATTTTTGCTTGTCTTTTAAGTGCATCAGTTTTATTCTACCTGTAACCAGTAACCAATCTCATTTGCAAGCCTTTCTTTTCATTTAAGTTTTTCTGTGGTAAAAACTCTGTGAATTCGTATTTTGAAACAGAGTCAACGAAAAATGCACCCATGCCATTATGAGTACTGTACTCAAAGGAGTCACGAAGGCGGTGTGGCTTTGCTTTGAATATTAATGAGACGCGCGTAGGCCCTAGGTTACCTGGGCGCACCTGACAGGTAGGTGAAGGCGCCTAGGTGAACAGGCTGATAGCTGCGTATTGTATTTGTTGACACTACAGAGCATCGTTACTCATCGCTCGATAGGGAGGCATATGGGCTGCTATGATATCTACGACTGTAGCAACGAGCCGGATATTGAACCTAATCAACGTGCAAGTCGGAGAGAATGTTATTTAACGGGCGCTGAGGCAGGCGCCTACCTGTACAGGTAAACTAGGCCTACTATATTGATTGGATCAAGAGTATATATTGACAGGCAATTACAGGTGGTTGTACCGCTTGATTGTAAGACAATAATTTATATATAAATACAATACGTTAGGTCTTCTTGTAGCAAGATATGACGGGTAACAATCATCTAGAACGTTTACATGGCAGATCTGTCAGTCTGACTTTCTGTACTCTTAGCGTCAGCTGAAAATGGCCGCCTGATAAATGCATTACCCCTCTTTGACGCCCGCGTGCGCATGCCTTCTTGAATATAGGGGTTCGGGACTTAAACTGCTAAAATCTACGTTTAATGCTAAAAATTTCATACGCAGGTTGTCTTGTTTTAATTGCCAGCCATTTTGGCGCAATTCACTACTCAAATATGCGCCGCAGCCGATAATCGCAAAAAACACGAAAACTTTTTATTTTGAGGGTCCAGGGTCGTGCAAGGTTATAGATGTTGATACCTCTTAAAGTTCATCACTTAGTGATTATTATGATAAACAGCACGTCTGTGCCTATTTGCAGCTGCTTTCACGCTACACGAGCGAATATCAGTGAAATGCCACTTTAAAGGGTACCCCTCTTTGACGCCTTCGTTCAAGAGGAACCTTCTCACATAGCGGCACAAAATTTTGTTACAAGTATACTAGAATCATGCTGACAGCCAACAAAGAAAATTTCGAGATTTTAGCTTGCACCGTTTCGATAAGGCTGCAGAGTGTGACAGACGAACGAACGGACGGACAGACAGACACCGCTACGATAGCTAAAACGCGTTTCAGGACAACTGTGTAAAACGATGACTATAAGCAGCACCAAATTGTTTATCCGAGAGTGTAGTTTATGACATTGGGTTCACTGGGTTCGTCAATCTTTGCCATAATCTTCCGAATCTTTAGAAACTAAGGCCAGAGTTATCGTAAAAGCGTAGAACTGAAATATTCAGCATGAGCTCTGGTTTGTGTTGGTACACTGCTTATGCGTATAATCGCCGAAGTTTTTTTAGAAAGGACACGTCAAACTACTGTGGATGCTATTCTTGTAGTTTCGCATGCATCGTTTTGCTAAACTAGAAATACGTTCTGTGGAACCAGGTATCTGTCCCATTGCCACGCTATATAGCCTAGCAGCTACGTTTCAGCGTTTGACACCCTTGTGAGCCTGCAGCCAATTTTGTCTTTGAATGAAAACGGTTGGTTGCCATGACAACAGGGATCTTTAGGGGAGAAATTTACATGACACCATTGCATAGCCCGGGCCCGAAAATAAGGCGTAGGTGAAAACAGCGTGCAATTATCTTTTGCGAGAGCCGAGTTATAGTCAATTTTGTCTCAAAATTCGTTGCCATAGCAACGGGGGTCGGCAGGTGAGAAATTTAAATGACACTATCGGATAACGCGGGCCCGAAAATAGGGGGATAGGTGCAAACAGGGAGCAATTATCTTTTTTACAGGGATCGAGTTATACCGCTTTGAAATCTCCATTGGCTGTAACGCAAAATTTAGCAATTTTTGAATGGTTGCTCGACCTTGAAAATAGGGGGGTAAGTAAACACAGCGCGAAATTATTTTTTACGGGGACCGAGTTATACCGCTTTGCAGTCTCCATAGGCCGTAATGCAAATTTTTTTTAAAAATTGGGGTAAAATAGGGGAAGGAGTTATCAGATTCTTATCCCAAACAAACTTGATCTTACTTTTCGGGCCCCGAATCACTGTGCAAAATTTCATCAAAATCGAATCAAAATTGCGGCTGTAGGAGTGTTTACAGACAGACTGACAGAATGACAGACATAGACGCAAGTGATTTTATAATCTGTCTCTTGCTATGCTATAGCAATGAGACAAAAATATCACAAAAATATAACTTGACTTGAAAAGCCAAATGCCGGAGATTAGCGTTATGATGACACAAAAGCATGAAGTTGACGCCCTGTTCTCTAAGCGACCAGTTACAATTTATTGACAGTCGCTGTCAATCTACAAGTAGTAGTATCATCAGGGTATTAGGCCCTAATGTACGGTATTAATTAATATTATATTAATAATGACTGGCGTCAAGGTCGTTATCGGAAATTGTCTCTCCGAAGTTCATAAAATAGGCTTATTGCCCGATTTTAGGAACTGAGAGGAAAAAGTTTCCAGTAATGGTCGATGACGCTAGTTGCCATTTGTCTTGTTATTGTTATTTCATTCATTTTAGTTTTTTTCTGTGTTTGCTATTCTTTCATAAATGCGTGAACGATAGTAAATGCAAAATACTTTACTTTGTTAATCGGATGACAATAATGTGGCGTGACGTTAAAGAAGTTTCATTGGCTGATGTGTGGGCAGCTGAATGGTAGCAACTTAGCAAGTAAGAATGGGTTTTCTGCGACCGTTCTGGAAAAGATCTAAGCAAACTGGCAAGTTGTTTGTTATTGACTTTAATTAAAAATTTATGCACGTGTATTATTAAAGAAGTGACGTATTTGTTTTTTCTTGGTTTATTGGTTAGTATACGTGTCCCTGCGGCGGTACTGCGAGCACCCCAGGCCTATCAACCACTGACAGTCAGATAAATTTGCATGAAATTGTTCCGAGATGGTAGGTACATCGTACGAATACAACTAGAAAAAGTCAATCAGATTTTACTGCTGATGTGGATTTGGACTCAAGATTTCTGTCTTTTTTGTGATGCATGGGAAGTAACTTTAATATTATTCGCTGAATGTCGGCATTAGTGCCAATGGTCTTTTAGTAATGAGTCTGATTTTTTAACATTCCCTAGTGATCTGACAATGTAAAATATATTTGCGTAGTTTTTGTCAAAAATTCGAAGTTGTGATAATGACCCCAGCACGGTAACATTGCTTGATATAATGGAGCAGTACTTGAAGTATTGTAGAAGTAGAAGTAGAAACTGTCACTGACTAACTTTTTTATGCAATAAAAATCATATTGTGTATTGTACAGAAGTGAAACGACGAGTTGTTGCCAATGATTCTGCAGAAAATGCTCAATATAATTATGCTGTAAGTACTTAGTTAGTTTCAAACAGTTGAATTTGATCGGAAGTGTATGACTTAACAAGAAATATTATTAGATTGTGACCGATCTAATGTACTCCTCGAGCGCATCATTTTTATTGGTATTCTTCTAAGAACTTTTTCGTTTTTTTCGGCTTGTATTAAAGACCGAGTGTTTAATTAAGATTCGTTTAATATTATATTAATAATGACTGGCGTCGAGGTCGTTATCGGAAATTGTCTCCCCGAAGTTCATAAAATAGGCCTATTGCCCGATTTTAGTAACTGAGAGAAAAAATTTCCAATAATGGTCGATGACGCTGGTTGCCATCTGTCTTGTTATACATCAACGCATGCGTCTATCTGGCACCGTTACGGAGATATGGCGCCTCAAAGATAATTGGGTCACGACCTTGACTTTTTGAGGTCATGTGACGTCATCGGTCACGGGACCATTCGACTCCCGGCGATGGACTTCCTATGGGTGGTCCGTAGTGACCATGTGTCTATTGGGCACCGTTATGAAGATATGGCCGTTTGAAGTTTTTCCAGGAAGGCTCTTCTAGGAACAGAGGTCGGTCGTCGGTCGGTTCTTAATATTATACTTCGAGGAACGTAGCGCGCGAGGAGTAAAAATCGTTCTTTGCAATCGAATGCATGTAAAATTGGGTTTGCTGCATGCAGACTCGCATTTGTTTCCCTGTCCTAACTGCTGATTTATGCTGATAGAATGCGATCAATCCGATCATGTTTATTTCTGTTATATATGCAGAAAAACTACATTTCAACTTCAAAGTACAACATTATAACGTTTTTGCCGAAGAACCTGTTTGAGCAATTCAAGCGCATTGCTAATTTCTACTTTCTCTGTTTGCTCATTATGCAGGTACGTTCGTCAGTGTGTCAGTTCAGTTCCTGATACACACACGACAAGTAGACCTAAATAATAATGCTAAAAATGTTCTTAAAAATATTTTCACAGTATACTTTTTATTTTTAAACTGTTTAATTTAATAGATTTTTTAATAACTTTCTTCTATTGCTAAAAGTTATAACTTATTTTAAAGACTATTTTTATTACTTGAGTTATATCATTTATCATTTATTATTTATTGTTGTTTACGTTTTTTAAATGTGAAAAGCAACATTAATATAACTTAATGGTTTACATCAAGTACATTAATATAGCAGCTATAAGCCTACTATTGGTTTTCTTGCTAGCTTGAGTCGCCATTTTTTTGGAAATATTGCAAGTTTTATTGGGTCGCCCAGGACCGAACTTCTGGTGATTTTCTCTTGAATGAAAGTTCGTCATAGTTACGTACTACAGCCATCTCAAATCAACCGTAGCCTCAGTGCCTGAATGAGAGCACAAGTTCGGGTTGATTCAGTGAATCTTATTTTAAGTATAGTGAGTTGAGCCACTGTTATGATCCAGAAATGATTTGCGTTGTGTGCTGCTGCAGTTCATTCCTCAGATCCGAGCGTTGGACCCAGTGACGACGGCCATACCCCTGGGCATTGTCCTCGGTATAACCGCCATAAAAGATCTCATCGACGACATTGTAAGTTCGCACATAAACTCTTTGTAGGCTGCTAATTCTACTGACGTTGTTCACTCTGCTTTCGTTTTCTTTGCTATATTCAGGGTATTTTTGAGTTAATCTAGGTTAAGCCAGTTCGCTAACTGTAATTTTGAGTATTTTTGAGATTGACATAGCGGTTGTGTTTGCTGGCATTGCAGCAGTAATGTGCACGACTAGAAAAACATGCAGTGCTGGGATAGCACAAACTTTCGCCGAGAACGACGCTGACACCTGGCGAACACCACGCACTCAACACAGCATGCAGCCATGTATTTCAGGATTCAGGAAACCTGAATCTGGACACGGAACACTATCGCCATCAAAATTCGACTGGTTTTCAAATCCTGATCCGGATTATAACGTACAGCAGCTGTAGGCCTATTCTTCCTGTTCGCCAGGCGGTGGCGCTGTTGTCGGCAGAGGTTTGAGATCTCTGGTCGCTTCTAGCTATTGCTGTTGTTGTTTCTGTTGACAGCGTCGGCATCGCAGTGACAACAAGGTGAACAACAGGAAGTCGTGGGTGCTTCGCAATGGTGAGCTGGTCGAGGCACGCTGGCAGACGGTTGTCGTCGGTGAGGTCATCAAACTCGAGAACAACCAGTTCGTCGCGGTTAGTCGTTCAATTACAACGTCTATTATCAGTTTTTTTATTGAGGACGTTAACAGTTAAACACAAGCACAATAGCACTGTTGACGTCTTTAAAACGTTAGAAACTGAAAAGCTAAAACAGTTTTTGTACAGTGCACAGAAAATAGACTTAAAATTACTCGGTGGGGCATAATAATTAGCAGACCTCTTGAGCTAAATGGCAAAACTTTTTACTAAGCCTGTGCTTTTTTTGCATAAAATTTGCACAAATAAGTGTGATATAATGCTGCATGCAATGCTACTAAATTACCCGCCACAGGTACTTTGAAAACATACTAAAAACTGCACTAATACGTGGATTTTTAAACGTCCGATAAAAACTCTACAGATGCAGGTTTTTTTTAGCGACGGGCGACAACCGAGAACACAGTAGGCCTAATTTTTAGGCCTTAGGGTCATGGTTAGAGCTAGAGTAGCGCAGCTCTGGGCGGACGGCGACATGATTATGTCGGCACTGAACCGACGTTCATTACGGGTTACCACGTCTAATGCATTTGCACAACATTATAGCACGATTGTGCGCAGCTTTGTGAGTGATATTACAACCATAGATGTAAAAAACGTTCCAGGAAAAAATGAAAAAAAAACGTTAAAAAACGTAAAAAACGTGGCAAGAATAAAAAACGTTTAGAAACGTTAAATAAAAAACGTTGGCCAATGTGTTCAAATTCTTGCCTAATGCCTAATGCTGTAAGTGCAGTATACCTGAAATTATAGTTTAGATACAGAGAAATTCATTTAATTTCAATTCAGATGTGTGGTCATAAGACAATAGCAATAAACTAACTAAATATACTAGTTAAAACATTTTATTTAGTATATTTGGACTAAAGTAAACTATACATCACTATGACTTATTAATTCATTTCTGTGGTCCCAAAAGTGCTTCACAAAGCTTTTGATGGAATTTTTAATGCACGTTTTTTTAAAAAAATAAAAAAAACATTGAGCAAAATAAAAAAAACGTTAAAAAATGTAAAAAACGTGGCAAGAATAAAAAACGTAAAAAACATTTTTTTTACATCTATGATTACAACGCTGTTTGTGTCTCTGTTTGTTTGTCAGGCCGACTTACTGCTGTTGTCATCCAGTGAACCCAACAGCATCTGTTACATTGAGACAGCAGAACTGGACGGGTCAATTATTTTTTGCTTTTTTTTGCATGCATCTATAGTAGATAATAGTGATTATTGTCGCATATGATGGGAATTCGCTTGTCAGGAGCACAATTTAATTTCACATGAAAAATGGATTTTATGTTAAATCAGATACTGTTATCAGCGAGTACTGGTAAAGTACCGAGTGGCCAATAACAGGTTATGCAGGCTAGTCATTAGGAGGTTGGCACTTTAGCACTGTGCCAAGCGCCCCGCGCCCCAAAGAGGCCCTGCGCTACGGCGTTGATCGATGCAACGGACGATAGATCGATCAATCGTGGGCAAATTCGGGCCTTCCATTGAACGTTTAAAAGCCAAAAGTGTTTCAGCTTCAAGGCGCCCAAAAACGTTGAAAGTAAGCACGATCAAAAAGCCAGGTCTTAAGATCTACACACATGTAACTTATAAAGTAGTGTCTACTGATGTCACTGACTTCAGTCTTGAAAGAAGTTTGTTGCAGACAGTTGATGTGGATGAACAGAAAAAAAGTACGAGTGTAGTTTTGTAACTAGCGCAATCACACCAAAAAATCACATTGCTCAAACCATGCGCACATATGCTAACAGTTGGAACATGGAATGTGCGCACCATGTGGGCACCAGGCAAACTTGAACTGCTGGAGAATGAGATGGAAAGATATCGCTTCGATATACTAGGATTAGCTGAAATGCGATGGACTGCATCAGGAGAGATGCATGGCTGTAAGGTTATCTGGTCAGGGAATGAACAGAAGCATGAAGCAGGCGTCGGGTTCCTCCTGAGTAAGCAGGCTCGCGAGGCACTACTTGGTTATAAACCAGTAAGTGACAGGGTTATGGTTGCAAGATTCCAGGCACGACCGTTTAACATGTCTGTCGTTCAGGTATATGCACCCACGTCAGACGGTACAGACGAA
>Ga0209367_1006911_pt1 | contig 15659 bp, 10 predicted proteins | sample WorMetLIZISLAND2_FD_187412 | JGI IMG/M metagenome (GOLD analysis project Ga0209367, IMG submission 187412) | Marine gutless worms symbiont microbial communities from Max Planck institute for Marine Microbiology, Germany - Olavius geniculatus... ... | reverse complement strand
TCGCGTTAACAAATTAACGCTTCGTCAGTTCTACTTCAAATGTGAATGGCAATTATAAATGTTTGGCAATAATGATTTTCCCGAAATCTACTGACCGAATTTAGTGCAACTGATATAATGAGGACAAATAAAGGCGGCGTCACAAATTTAAACGTTGGGACACAAATAATCTGCGAGCGAAACGAGCAGAAATTTTTTTGTACCCCACGTTTTGTCCAGTTGCTCCTGGAACCTTTCTGTGGGAGGTCAAAGCCGACCCCCCAGACAAGTTCCAGTGGGGAGGTCGTCCTCCTGCAGTGGGGGGTTAAACCCCCCCAATCCCCTCCCCGGCAAATCAAACACTGGGGCGCGGTAAGTGAAAGTGATCACTTCTTGCAGGGTTACCGTACTGGGATAAATCATTTTATTTAAATCACTTTTCTAGTTTACACTAACACAAGATGCGTTGCACAGGCCACTTTGTGCCCCCCCTGGAACGTTCAAATTTTCCCCCCCCTGACTCAAAGTGGAGGCAGTTTGCCTCCACTTTACCCTACGTAGTAGGCCCTGACACTAAAATAATCTATAACACGGCTTATGTTTTAACTGTCACCTTATTTGTCTATCTGTGTAACTGTCTGTCCACCAGATTATGCAAATAGTTATAAATGGATAGTGATAAATTTTTTTGAAGGGGCAAGGCGTTGTATATTTATTAGTTTCTGAGCGCAGAGTTTATAATAACGAGAAGGGGATTAAAAAGTTTATTTTTGAAGGGTATATCGGAAATGTGATCTAATTCCATAATATTTGATTTTTTTTCGATTTAGTCTACGTTTTTGTTGTATTTTTTCATATTGCACTTAGTTCACTTTTTGTTTGGATTTTTCGTTACATATAAAGCTGTGTTGGCGTTGTAGCGCATGCCAAAGAATGTCTGTGCAAAAGTTCGGAGTACATGAATCTTCACTTCAAGGTGAAATGGTTGTACAACAAATACGTCGCCGAGGTGCCAACGTACAAAGGAGAAGTACCTGAATACCCAATGTAAGTATATCTCTATCTGCCGTCAGTTATAACTTAAAGCTATAATTTCAAGACTTGTGTACAGTGTTTGAATTGCCGGGGAGGTTGGGGGTTGAACCCCCCCCAACTGTTTTTTTAACCCCCTTAACTCACTGTCAAATTATGTTCTGGGGGATCAGCTATGTACTATATACATAGGATTTACATCATAATTTTGGTCGGGCTCCGACAGTCGAAAAGTTTAACCCCCAACTAATTTTTCACAATTTAAACACTGCTTGTGTATAATGTCTTCACATATCCAGGAAGTGATAACGTTAGCTTATTTTGTTTTTTTGTTCGTTTGATTTGACTGATAAGTTTGTCTAAAGTGGTATTGGGATCAGAGGTCAATTTATATATAAACACATCAGTGTCTAAGCTACTATGGTGTATTTTGCGTCCAGCCTTAAAACAACTTTTCTGTACTAATTCCCAGCCGTCTACTGTTGAGGATTTGGCATCTAAGCCTGAAGCAAAAAAAAGTCAAAATTTTTTTTGCCATTTTTAGGCTGACTCCTCGGAGTTGACCTAATAAAGCCAGTGTCAATGATTGTCCATATGTCAGTGTTCATCCATATCATAAAATATTTCTGATTAAAATGAACTTTTCTGTTTCAGAAAAGGTCATTGAGTGCCACGTAACGGTATACAATACAGTCCTATTTAAGGTCAAGGCCAAGGTCACGAAACCTCAAACCTCAAAATATTTTTACTTCTAAGTTCAATTTTCTCCCGATTTAAAATGAAAGCTACAATGCCTTTTAAACTAAAATACTATGTCTAAATTCATTCAGGTCAGATTTTTTTTGGTATTTTTTGGTTATCTTGTCACAGGACCTTTAACTCGGAACAAAATTACTAGTTGACTTTCAGTCAGGAGCGGCGCCAGGTTTTCAGAGCTAGGAGGGTCCAGGTCGAGTAGTTGTCGATTTTCAGCCGCTACCCCACTACCGCCTTTATCCACCCAAAAAATCTCAAATTTGCGCAAATCTCATGGGTCGTTCTGTTGGAGGCTAAGGGGTCCGGACCCCTGGACCCCCCGCCCGCCGCCGCCCTTGCTTTCAGTTCTTCACGGGGCCAATCTTTGCAGTTTAAAGTAGTGCAATGGTAAAGTAATCTGTGCGGACGAGAACGTGATGTATTGTCATGTCGTATCATCTTATTGTCGAGAATTGGACTGGCTACTGTACAAATATAATAGCTTGATGTGTATTCGGCCTCCAGTAGAATTCGCTTTATGGTGTGGCCTTGCAGTTGTTTTTCTCACTTCATGCACATCTGACGTGTATGAGTATGACATTGCTGGAAAAAAATAACTAGCAGCGATGTTATGTCGTTTCAGGTGGTTCAAGACGTTTGTGATGCAATGGCTCAATGAAAACGACGACGTCTCGATGGATTATTTACACGGTGCTTATGAACGAGACAAGAAGGATGTGGTCTGTACTCTGTAGCATGCAGCGTTGTCAATCGTTTTTCTGTCTCTCTGCATTATATTGAGCACGTATTACGTTCAGCCAGTCTGTTTTGTCATGTTAGCGGGCGGGTGATTTAGTTGCTTATAATTCATTGTTTCATCTACAGGATGGGACAGCTAACGTGAAGCCACTTTTATTTTTTGAATAGCTCCGTAAATTATTGACCGATTTTAACAATTTTTGTCGTGCAACATCCGAAGAAACTTGACGTAAAAGACTTTAGTTTTGTCCATCTCATCACAATACTGTCGATACACTACCGCGTGAAATGCAGAAGCTGTAGTTTACCGTCACGTGTCAGGTTCGATTTTTTTTTATAGTGGACTTAATAAGCAACATATCCAACTTTTTGACTGAATGTTTTTATTACAAAAGTTAGAATAACACAAAAATGAACAATAAGCGTACGTATGAGATAAACGCTGCCATTTCATTGTTTGTTTCTATCCTCAGCTACCCTTTCATCTGTACAACGAGGATGTTTCTACATTTAGGTTCAACAAGTAATTTGAGCAAAGCTCATCAGACGCGTTCTATTGGAATCTCCTCACCCAGTGGCACGAAATTTTGTCACATGAAACTAGAGTCCTTGGGGCAGCCAACAGTAAAGATTTCGAGATCTTGGCTTGCAACGTTTTGATAGGATTTAACGGTGTGACTGACGGACGCTTCGACGATAGCTACGACGCTCAAAGCATTAAACGCTGTCGCCTCTCAATCAGTTAATCTGTCGGTCAGTTGGTCAGTAGTTACTTACGTTAGCTCTAATTAATATTTTTAAATGGCCGAAGTAACGGAGCTAGCCTAGTCCAAGCTACTTTGTCAGCAGCAGTAGTTTTTTTATTGTATTCATTATGATGCAGGTGACAATATCAACAGGCTAACCACACTGTCGCAAGTTTCATTAAGAGACATTACATTGCTAGAATTATACAATCTGAATTTTAAAATTTTAAAGTGGACTGCCACCGACATCTGCAACCATGACAGTTCGCAATTGAATCCAGTGAAAGTATGAAATTTACCACATGGAGTTATCGCTTCAGATTCAGCTAGCTGGCTTTGCGCATCTTAAAAATTTCTACACTGTGGGCCATAAAAAGGGACACTTTACTTTTGTCAATATCTTCAACAATTATTGACCAGTTTTCAAAATTTTTTTACTGGCACTCTCTGCAGACAGTTCTCAATAATGTGTCTATTTTACATCCCACCACATGGTAAATGCGTTTTTACACTACCTTGTGAAATATGAATGTGAGCAAAAACTAACGATAATAACAAAAATTTACGTAAACGAAAGAACACTTCAGACCCACATTGCGATAAATGATTTGTATGACACTAGACTGTGTTAGACCCACACAGTTTTGTGTCATACAGACCATTTACTGCAATGTTGATCTGAAGTGTTTTTTTCAATTTTACCAAATGTTAGTTTGTTATTATGGTTATGTATGCATATATCATTGATATTTCACAAGGTAGTGTAGAGACGCATTTATGGTTTGGTTGGATGTGTAATAATAACGTTATTGCAAATTGTCTGCCAGTGAAAGAATTTTGAAAATCGATCAATACTTGGTGAAGATATGGACAAAAGTAAAGTGCCACGTGTTTTTGGCTCACCCTGTATATTATTATTATTATTATATTATTATTATTGTGTTGGCGTGTAGTTCCAAAAAGCGTCGGAGCACGCCCTGTTCTCGTGCTCGGTGACCGATGTGTTCACTCAACTCAACCAATGCTTCGACGTCATCAAGAAACTCGAGTGTCCGCATCCGGAAGTTGTCAAGAGCTATATGAAACGCTTCTCAAAGGTACGACGCATGCTGTCTGCATGCAGCCAGAAGTTTGTTATTTGGAGCTATAAAGTTTACTTGGTCTGATTTTTTAGGGGGGAGAAATTTAAGGTCAGTAACCATTCTGTCGTCATTGTTACTCCGAAGTTACTCTACACAGGGCCGGGTTAGTACTGCGATGGATGACTGCCTGAGGGCAGGTAAACCATCTCGGTATCTAACCAGCCGCCTAGATCAACTCAGCCTTCCATCTCTTCGGGGTAGGTAAATCGAGTACCAGCCTGTCTGGCTTGGGTTAAGGCGGGGCGCGTTCACCTGTGTCGGATGGCAGGTAACACTGTGTGATCCCATACGGCGGGTGACGCTCCATAGCTCTGAGGTGGGTTTTTTATGAAGACCTATAGCATTTAACCATTTTAATCATTTAACCATGTGATGTTCTGCTATTATTTTGTTGGCTGCATTCACGCGTAGTTAACTGCATGTATATTAATGAGTGCTGAATTGTTTTCGTTGCAGACGATTCAGAAGGTTCTGCTGGCGTATGCGGAACTCGTTCGTCGTGACTTCCCTCAATACACCGGCAAACATGACGTGGTATGTACGCTTACTGCATAGTGACTTCGATTGACACTACTGGAAATACAAATCATTAACATCGAGGCTCAAAAAACAAAATCTTAATTTTATGTCACCGGAAGTTATGTTTTACCCTAAATGTTATGTATTAGATATTTATTTAGTTACATGATCCAACAGGTAGTGATAACATAATTCTTTTTAGAAATGATAGCTCTACTTGCAGACTAAAATGTACTGTTATTTTTTTGCATTTTTATTTTTTTCTGATTCTAAATTTTTATGTAGCTATTCGCAGTTTTGTAATTGTTATAGGCACAGTTTGATACTAGTTGAATGATGGTAATAAATTGCCATAGTTCTGAGGGGCTGTTGCGTTTACGTTGAACATAGTCATTATCCCTGAGCCAGCTGCCACAAAACTTTGTCACATGATCAAAAATAGGTGATGGTGATATTTTACAAACTAAGTCCCAGAATTTGGAGTGTGTCCTTCCTCTAAAATTTGGAAGCGAAATGTCACAACATCTTAGAGACCTATAGACTTTGATCGTGAATATCTCTGGAAGGGAAGAAGATATCAACAATCAAAAAACAGGATTGCAAACTACAATCCCTTTCGCGCATGAGGACGTAATTTAATAAACTTTGGTCGACAGATGGCGACAAGTTCGAAATGAGTTTGGACTCACCGAAAATCTATTTACGAGTGTTCTATAGACAATATTGTTGTGTGTTATGCAGGCGCTGATTATGATGAACAACATCCAACAGCTCAGAGTCCAGCTAGAGAAGATGTTTGAAGCTATGGGAGGCGAGAAGGTAAAGCGACGTCATGTTTCCATTAAGTATGAATATTGGTTGCTTGTGTCTTTCACACCATTTGCCTGCACATGTTATACCCCATTTACACGATCGAGCAAACGTCGAGCAGACATCGAGCAAACATCAAGCAGGCCTGAAGTAACCCCGCCCCCTGGCTCAAATGTAGGCCTAGGCTTAGCCCACAGCTGGTCGCATGTGATATAAGCTTTCCAATTACAACCCACCCGCCCTTCTAATTAGCATGCTAATTACCATAGCTCGTCGAGCTAGCTGAATGAATGCTAGCAAACATCCAGCAGACGTCGAGCAAACATCGAGCAAACGTCGAGCAAACGTCGAGCAGACGTCGAGCAATTAGCACGTGTATTTTGAACACATTTAATTGCTCGACGTTTGCTCGATATTTGCTCGATCGTGTAAATAGGGTATTAGACAATTCGTCGGGTTTAAGTGCGAAGAAATTTTCAATCTGCTTGGCGTTTGATTTAGCAGGCTGCCAGGCAGTCGAATGAAATTGACTACGTTTCTTTTCAGAAATAATACATCACAGTTGTTGACAGAATGACATTTAAAATTGAAATAAAAAAATGCATCTCTGTAAGAGCTAATGTAAGATTATGCATACTTAAACCTTAAATAGGTGCGGCTTATGTTACACGGTTGCAGTGGCATAGCCAGAAATTTGAATTAGTGGGGGAGGGGTTGCCTCCCTTTTCCTTTTTTCCCGTCCCATCGCCTCCCTTCTTATTTTCTTCCCCCTTACCTTTCCTTTTTCCTGCCTCCCTCCTCTTAGAAGTAGGACCCCACAATTCCAGTTAGGCAGACCGGAGGAGCGCTGTGAGCTCCCCAGTGGGGTCTAGGCTGGAGCCCTAGCCGAAATCGAATTTGATGCATTATCGTTTTAAAATGCGATCTGGTGGCAACAATTTTAATTATTGTTTGAGTCTCTAGGATCTACGTCGTATTTTTAACAAGATAAAATTGAGATTGGGGGGATTGGGCCCACTTTCCGTTTTGTCTACGCCACTGCGTGTTCGTGAAAACTAATAAAAGATGGAGTGTATGTTTTACAGTTGGATCCAGAGGCGTCTGGAATCTTGACGGAACTGCAGCAGAAATTAAACGCTGTCCTTGATGACCTCAGCGCCATATTTGCTGCCAGGTGAACAATTGTTTTTTTCTTTTTCTCTGTCTATTTGGTGATGTGTTGTTGATGTAAACTTGACTCTGAGTATGTGCTACTTGATGCGACCTATCGAGTTGCAAATTTAGCAGTAAAGACAAGGCACTGATTAAGAATTTGGGCCTATACCAGTTCAACGAATTCGATTCATGGAGGATACCCAAAGGAATTTTCGAAGATAAAGAGCAACAGGAAACGGCCAGACACATCAATAAAAAGATTTGGAAAACATCAAGAAGCATTGATCAAAGGCATGAGCGCGACAGACCGAAACGCACATTTTGAAGAGAACGTGACCATGTGGACGAACTGGTAGGCCTACTAAAGCTCAAATTCCATTACGTGGACTTTTCGACAAAGTCTGGGTTCACGGCCACAAATCATGAAAGTCCACGGACTTTGTCATTGAAACGGTGAAAGTCGGCGTAATGGGTTGGTCGCGTGACGTAGCGGTAGCATGTTGTGTCCGATCAATGAAATTGCTGTACACCGGGCTGGGTTAGTACTGTGATGGGTGACTGCTTGAGGGCAGGTAAACCATCTCGGTATGTAACCAGCCGTCTAGGTCAACTCAGCTTTTCGTCCTTCTGGGGTAGGTAAATTAAGTACCAGCCTATCTGGCTGTGGTTAAAGCGGGGCGGTTTCACCTGCGTCGGACAGATAGCTAACACTTTGTGATCTCATACAGCAGGTGACGCTCCGAAGCGCTATGATAGGTTTTCTGTAAAAACCTTTAACCTTTAATGGAATTTGGGCTTAAGGCCGGAAACAGACACGTCGTTCAACACGCCGGACATAATCCAAAGATATGTGTCTAACACTCATACATGTGCGATTTTGTTCATATGGGAATAAGGGTAGTGCAAAATCTCCCTTGGACAAAATTCTCTGTAGTGGAAAAATTGGAAAGGTGCTAAACGCTGCTTTCACTGCCGATTTCTGCCTGTGTTTGTGTTCAGCTTGGACAGTCAGATAAAGGACAGCGTCCGGCAGGTCGGCAGTCTGCTGGCAAAGGTCTCCGGCACAGGGCAGGTCTCAATGTCGCAGCCGGCTCAGCGTAACATCATCCAGCAGGAGTCAGACGCCGTGCTTCAGCCGCTGATGGACTTCCTCGACGGCAGTCTTACGATGTTTGCTCAAGTCTGTGAAAAGACCATTCTCAAACGATTGCTCAAGGTACGCCGGCAGTTCAGTATAGTCTGTCGTCAGTGCTATTTTTTGCTTTGTCTTTCGGTGCTTTTTATTTTTTAAACGCAGGACTACTGTCAGCAGTAGAGATACTATCGCAGTGCCTCAGCCTCGAAGGCCAAAGTGAAAGTTGCAGCGATCACGAGCATCTGAGCATAAATGCAAAACTCCCGAAAACTATAACTATAGATTTCTGAATTCTTAAGCCCCGTTTAGGTCAAAAACGTCACTATACCAAGTAAATTTCTAAATTTCGCAGCCACAGTGGCACAGACTAGAAAATGTCACGTTGCTGTCTGATATTCTTTGGCCCGTGTGGCCTCTTTTTGTGGGGTCACTGTTCAGCCAAATGTTCTGAACTTGCTTCCAAGTTCGCCTCTGGTTGGACGAAAGAGTTTTCAGAGTGGACGTGTGTGTTAAAAACCGTTGCGGTCATTGCGGACGTGTTGTAGGAACTGTGGAAGATGGTAGTACACAGTCTGGAGAAGATCGTCGTTTTGCCGCCTCTCACCGACCCACGAGCTGTAAGTCTATTAACAAGCATCTACTAGTTTTTAGGCGGTATCACTCTGGCGCAAGTGATTCCGCCTATAGCGACACATTTCTTCGTAGCGTGGTTTGTCTATCGTATGTGTGTCATCGAAATATGTAAGTCCGTTTTTATATCGTGCGCTCTGACTAAACATTTTGTCACATCAGTTTTTCTTTGTGTTTCTTGGATTACGAGTCAGTAACCTTGCGTCAGAAACAGTGCGATATTTCTGAAAACATTTGCTTTATTATTTGGTACGTGGCAAAGATAAAGTTATGCATTGTCTTTATTAGACTTTGGTTTTTTTGTTCTTTTATTCGTTATTTATTGTTTGCTTTTTGATGCGCGTCTATGCCACGATGTGCCATCTGTCTGTCTGTTGTCGTCTGTAACGGATATATTGTGGCTAAACGGTACGTAGGTCATAGGAGAAATTTATACAGGGATAATTAGCGCCGTGTCTTAAATCTAGGCATGCAAGGCAAAGATTTTCAAATTTAAGGTTGCATTTTTGAACGAAAAACTGGCCTTATCTCGGAAACGGTTGAAGATACGACCAAGGTTACTATTACCACTAATAGGAACTGGCATACGCCCTATCAGATGAAATTAAAATCATCGACATTGGATGACCTTGAAGGTCACTACTGCAACAGAAACACTATAGGCTGTATCGCGTCTTTCCTAGCGACAGCTGGGCTTTCATGTTTTGCAATGAATTAAGCCGACTGTTTGACAGTTTTCAAGTGTGTGGTGGAGTTTTTCTTTTATTTTGACGCGCATCATTTCGCCGGTTATTGTATATGTGATATGTTTGTCTGCGTGACTGTATAGATCTTTGCAATTCCGGGCAATGCGCAGGCGAAGATTAAAGACGTGTCAGGTGTACTGCTGACGCACGTCAGTCAGATGCCGGGAAAGTCCATCTTACATCAAGTCACGACTGGGTCCGGTCAACCGTTTGCCGACATCGGCAAGAAACTTGCGGCAAGTTCTCGATCTGTTGTGTTATTCTCGCCGTCGGTAAACTAAATCAGCAGACTCGTAGTTGTGTAGAAGTGGACAATTATTGTTTTGCAATTTTATGTTTTAATCGTTACAGCTTTTTCGTTTTTTATTGGTTTATAGTCGGTGCTTTTATTTGTTGTTGAGATATGTTATCCTTGACTGTTATTTGATAAACAACTGTAAGAAGTCTCCTGTGAAGTTAGACGATTACAGTTTCCAAACGCGTGTAACTAAGAAGATGGGTTAAAGACAAGTTATGTTATGCCAAATTCTGTTTTTGCCGCATAAAGTAAGTCAGATGCAAGTTTTCATTTTGTCGATTTAATCAGAAATGGTCAAAATGCTACGACGATTGAGTGTTGAAATAGTCGCGGCTGAATGATGGCAAGCTTTTTAGGCTTATAATAACACAAGTCTTGTAGGCCTAAATTGTGCTTCCCGTCAAGATAACAACTGTCAACTTTTGGGCTTTCCCGGTTGTCGACCTACAGCTGTGGAATGAACTTCCGGACGACGTGACGTCTGCTGAGTCGTTATCCAGCTTCCATCAGAGATTAAAAACTTACCTATTCACGAAGTATTTTTACTGATTTTTTCCTGGACTGGACTAGTTTTATTAGCCGACCGTACTTAAGTAACGGTCGAACATTTTGTCAATTTAATCAGATTGTCGTCTGTCGTCGTCGTCGTCCTTCTGTCTGTTGTCGTCTGTCACGAATGTATTGTGGCTAAAGTGTAAGTCGAAGGGAGTCGGCGATGGTACCATCGGATAGGGCGCTGGCGAATTCCCATAGGCTGTCAATAGTAACTGTGTCTTCATCTGCAGTGGTTTGGTCGCAATTTTTCAATGGAAAAATTTAGGCTATAAGTGGCTGTATATTGGAAACGGTGAGAGATAGAGCCAAGTTTACTATTAATCACTAATAGGAAGTGGCATATGCCCTTTCACATTACATGAAAATTATCGACCTTGGATGACTTTGAAGATCACTGACAAGCAGTAGGGTCGGCTATCCTAGCGACAGCTGGGCTTCTTGATTCCTATCTCTAGTTGACCTACCTTATTTGTATTATTTAAGCCGCTTTAAAAAATTCCAGATTGATTAGTTGATTGATTGATTGTGTGAACAGGACATATCGAAGGATGTTGAGAAGGTGACGGGTATTGGATCGTCCATAACCAACATGTCGCCGAAGCAGTGCGCCGTGCTTGACATGGCGCTGGACACCATAAAGCAGTACTTCCACGCCGGCGGCAGCGGCCTCAAGAAAACATTCCTCGACAAGAGTCCCGAGTTGCAGTCGTTAAGATACGCCTTGTCGCTGTACACGCAGACCACCGACTCGCTCATCAAAACCTTCGTACAGACGCAAACTTCGCAGGGTAAGCCACGTTGAGCGAATGCGTTAATTTTGCGTACTTGCAGCTAGGTAGCCGAGTAGCCAAATAACAGTGCACTGCAAACGGTGGAACAACAATCATAATAATAGCACAGTCCATAAGTGCAAAGCGTAGTACATAAGTGCAAATAGTAACAATAATAGTTCATAATAGAAAACAAAGATACAACTGGATTATAGATGAAGTTATATTTGTGATTTGTACTTGTTGAGGGCAATATTTACAGATGATTGAAACTTCTTTATTCGTGAGGTTGGGCGAGGGAAAGGTGTGCTCTCTCATTGTCATATTCCACTGCATTTTTGTCACGTTTTTTTGATTGCATCATTATTAAAGTTCTGTCATTGTGTTAAATTTTTTACACTGCATGACGTAAAAGAATGAAAGGTGGATTATTTTGAGCTTATTTTCAGAATCTCTGTGTTTTGAATTTCACGGCGTGTGGATTTAAGATTTGGTTGTTCATGCCTATAAAGAGCTGTACGCCACCTTTACCTTTCTTTTTGTTGATGGTCTGCAGTGTCGATGTCTGAAAACCCAGCACCGGGAGAGGAGCCTGTCGGCGAAGCTTCAATCCAGGTCGATCTTTTCACACATCCGGGCACCGGTGAACACAAAGTCACCGTCAAAGGTCCGCTGCCGTTACACCTACTTGTTTGTCAGTAAATTATTAGGGTTAGAGTTGGGGTTAACGTACTTCAGAGAATTATGTGACTATGGATAGATAACCCAAACTAAAGTTGTAACATTGGTCATGAACGCCGACTGGACGCAACCCGTGATACCCTGCTAGAGTTGAGGTCGTCAGTTGGCCGGCTGCAGTGAGGGCATGCCTCTGTGGCGGTACGACGAGACACAGCCTTAACCCATACGGTGCTTGTACGTGCCGTTTAAGGCCGTCCAAGACGGCTGCCGGATAAATAGCCGGGCCAGGTAGCACCGGATATTTATTCGACAACCGTCTGAATAGCCACTGACTTGTGCTTTTATGTTATACAGATTTTTAGTCGTTACAGCTTTTTCGTTTCTTATCTGTTTATATAGTCAGTCCTTTCATTTGATGTCGAAATCATTTTTGTATGTAATCTGGTAAACATAGAAAATGGTCAGAGTTATAGTTTGGTAATCTAATCTGAACTAATCTAAAATGCGTTTGTATAGCGCATCAATGCAATTATCTAATGCGCTAGAGTAGTGTTAGTGAGTCAGTATTTGCGAAGGCAAGAGTTGTGACAGAAGGCGCTGGGGAACCAGGAACGATCGGTAAAATATTTGTTGAAAAACTGTAATTGTAATCAGAATTGTTGTTGCTGTTTGGTTGCAGTGGTTGCCGTAAACAACATCAAGTGGGTAACGAACGGAATGTTCCGGCCTTTCGTCGAGGTCAACGTCATCGGCCCAAACCTGAGTAACAAAAAGCGAAAGCTGGCGACCAAGTCGAAGGCTAACCACTGGTCGCCGGTGTTCAACGAAAGCTTTCAATTGTACGTCCAGTAGTCGGTCTTATATCAGTACACCAACGCGTATTGTCATTGTGTTATTTTTAGAATTGATTCACTGCAAAATGGAGACAGCATTTTTACGTTTAGCAGATTTGGCAGTGTTGTTTGTTAAATGGCAAACGTGTGTTTAATTCGAGCTTAGAAGCTATCATATTTTTATGTTGTTTAAGTTCATTGGCCTTATTAACACCAGAAATTTCGAAAAAAAAGCCATTTTGTTATTTATTATATCTTTGCCAAACTGCAACCGATTTTGCTGTGCATCGGTTGGCACATTTTTTTCAAGAGTAATTTTTCCATGGTAGTGTAGCAGCATTTTCTAGGCGAGTCGGTAATGCAAGTTTAATGACAGTTTTGTGGCAAATATTCTCCCGAGTCTATCAGTAAAAGAATTTTGAAGATTGGTCACAGTATGGCACAGTCATATACAAACGATGCAAGCGCTTATTTTTTTGGAACACGGTGTAATTCTGTTGTGATCCCGATTTCGGCTTCCGTCGTTAACTGCTAGTCTCCGCCGCGATCTTTGCCTCATGGTTCTGGCGTCGGCCTCATCGTCGGCCTCGGGAGTTTGGCCTCACTAGATGCAGTCTATTGTGCTGTTGTGTGGCGGCGCAGCGTGCTAAGCAACGAGTCGGAGCCCGACTGTTACGAGCTGCATCTGTGCGTCAAAGACTACTGCTTCACTCGCACTGACCGTCTGATCGGTGTCGCCGTGCTACAGCTGCGAGACGTGGCCGAGCGCGGCAGCTGCGCCTGTTGGTGTCCGCTGGCCAAGTGTATCAGACTGGACGAGACCGGATGGACGGTTCTGCGAATTCTTTCCCAGCGCACCGGCGACGATGTCGCCAAGGAGTTCGTCAAACTCAAGTCCGAGTGCCGACATCCCGAGGACACCGCCGTCGACCAGCAGAAATGATGAGTTCACGGAGATGACCATTTATTCCACATTCCCGCTTACGATGACATCGTGGCGGGGGGAGGGCAGAAAGACAGCTGTCCTTTCACCCCCCTCCCCTAATTTTGGGCTGTCAAAAAGTTGTTGGAAAGTCTTATTCTTGTTGGAAGATTTTCCTCCAAAACCGCACAAATCTCCCCCCTCATTTCTTCCCATTCCCGTCCCCGGTTTTGTGACTTATTCCCGTTTCCATGGGATTCATTCACATACAGCCGTTACCATTCCCTTCTGTTTCCGTTTATTCCTGTTAGTTAGGCTATTAAGCAGGTTTTGCAATTTCAGCACCGTGCAGATCGTTTCCGATTCACGCAGTTGGTTTAATTTTTATCTCATTCTCATTTCCGTGGGATTCCCACGGGATTCTCATGGGATTGCTGGGAATCCCATTGCCCTGGTCGTCTCTGGACTCTCGTGATGCGCCGATGCTCGTTCCGATGTATTGCTCATAAACGTCGTCCATTGGTTCTGTAGTTTATTTAGTGCAGGGAGTTTTGACTTGTAAATGCTTCAGACAACACCCATAATGGGCGTGGGTGCTGAATGCTGTAATCTGCAACGGTACTTCTGGAATTGCAGTCATACATGTATATACCATGCAGATAAATGCTAATTCCTATCAAAACAACCATATTCGTCATCATTTCGTACTGTTCTAAGCATACTTTTGGCTAGCATTCAGAAATGTAATACATAAGTAAAAAACGTTTGGTAAAACTACTGTAGTCTACAAACTGTATAGGCAATTGTTTTGGTTTTATTTTTTTAATTTTCCTGTGATAAGTCGTTGTATATAATAATTTATTATTCTAGCATGTTGTGTTCATGTTCTGTGACTGAAATCCGATCATAGTGGAAACGTTCAAGTTAGTTTTTTTCTTTCTGTTTTTTGATTTTTTTTATCTTGTATTAGCCTAATTTTTGGTATTAAGTGCCTCTGCATAGTCGTTGTCAGCAGATGTGAAATTGCTTTTCTTTTGTTCACTGCAATTAGGCCTAGTTGGTCGCGTTTGCAGTTTTTTTATCGTTTTTAAATTATGTTTGTGGTTTAATAAAAAAACTCATTTTCAAAAGAATTGGGCATAAAATCAGTGTGTAGGCTTAGTGTATTGGTAAACAGGTTGTGTCCGACCAACGAAGTTTATCGATGGTGAGAAGAAAGCGACATTAATTTGACAATGGTGCTCTATGTGATTACGTTAGTGTTGCCAGTGCTTTAGTGTCCGATACGATTGTAGGCTTAGACATAATGTTGGCGCCAGTTGCTAGAAGTTATTCATTTGTCAAAGTCTATAACTGTTTAAAATGTTATTCGTTAAGTGCAACAGTTTGTCTGCACACGCGTACAATTCTAGCTCGAATTATTAATAATTTGTGTTGCCGTCGGGCCGCTGCTATTTTTTTCATCTCGGCGTCATTGACAATTTATTATTGCTATGAATTTTGTTACGGTTATGAGCGAATACTACCAGTACCAATAGTTCACTGTTTAGTATATATTGCAGTATTTCCGGTTGATATTTTTAGTTATATAAATCGGGTTTGTGCAAATTAATCGCACGCCTGAAGCGGAATAAAAAGATTGTAAGCCTATAAGCATTTGTTGTCCATTTCAATCCATCGATTTCTGTTTCAGCAGCATAATGCATGGAAATTTCGCAGCCGTACAAATAGGCCTAGAACTGGCGCGTGGTGCGTTATTACAATTGTTATTTGTATCGCGTCTTTTTCGTTTTTAAAAAATTATGCTGACTGAAGCAGGCTTTGTGGATATGTATAGACGTTTCAAATTGCTAATATTAAGATAATGCGTATTTTTATGTCGATGCTTGTACGTTTGTCCGTGCAGTGGGTACTGGCAGTTTTGCGGTTCATACAGATTATTGTTATACAAGGTGCGGCAGAAAAAAGTAGCCCCCTAAAGTTTTTTTGCTGTTTTTTCAGCAACCGTTTAGCATTTTAACCTGAAAATTTACAGATTTATTTACTAAATTGTTCTACGGCGAAGTGCCAAATAAAATTTGATTCCATTGAAAAATGACAAAGTTATAGATTTTTTAACATGACCGCTTACCGATTTTTCAGCGTGAAAAAATGTTCAAGCTACAACACCAGTTCAATAACATCGTTGAAACAAGTCAAACAACACAGTTAA
>Ga0209367_1006910_pt1 | contig 15660 bp, 13 predicted proteins | sample WorMetLIZISLAND2_FD_187412 | JGI IMG/M metagenome (GOLD analysis project Ga0209367, IMG submission 187412) | Marine gutless worms symbiont microbial communities from Max Planck institute for Marine Microbiology, Germany - Olavius geniculatus... ... | reverse complement strand
GAACCTGGTTGCAGATAGGCACAGACATGCTGCTTATCATAACAAGCACTGGTGACAGGCTTTTAAAATTTATCAACATCGATGACCTTGAATGACCTTGAACCCTAAAAATATTGATTTAACGTGATTTTTTGGCGATTTTTGGCTGCAAAAGAGTGAATTACGACGAAATGTTTGGAGATAGAGTAAGATTACCTGCGAACAGGAACTGCTATAGGCTTTCGCGCGTCTCGTGAGCTTTGCTCAGATTACTTGTCTCTGCAATGAACGGCAGCCTCTGGGCTCTAGCAGTAGGCTACAGTAAGGTTTGAACATCGCAGATCGCCGCACGTCAGCTGCTCAAGTCCGAGAAGTTGTTTTAGTGACCGACATGAGTTTGTGACATGCAGATCACCACGTGCAGGTCACTAGCTTGGGCCGATCGGCGATGATCTGCGCTGCGATGCCAGACTCAAACCCCTAGCGGTAGCCAGAGGGTTCAACCATTCGATGGCTTCGATCCAATTAATTCTCTTCCTTCTCTACGTCAACCGGGAGCAGGAAAATTACATAAAAATAGCTGAAAATGGCTGGAGTCGGACCTCCGTTTGAAAAAAAAATCTGGCCACTGCAGGCATGGGACTGATCTGCGGTAACTCAGTAACAGACATAAGCAATTTCTGGGACGGTTGATAAGCGGTAATCTGTGATGTTTAGGCAGACCGGTGTACTATATTGGGGGGAGTGAATATTGATGACGATTGACGACTACATCACTCATTGCATTTGCAGGGGCATGCGTGTTGGCTTCGTTATCAACCAGACTGTTAGCATTGTACACTGTGTCCCAAAAACGTTCCACTTTGTCATTTTCCATATATTCGCCAAATATTAACCGATTTTCGAATTATTTCATTGCCACATTCTGTGGAAAATTAGCAATAACGTAGATGTTAAATATCCCACCACACTTTAACTGTGTCGCTACACTACCATATAAAACATAATTTTAAAAAATCACTATAGTCACTGTAATACATATGCAAAAAATTATTTTATGAAACAATTTTTACTAATTTTCCTACCAAAGTTAAATCATGTTCAGTTTTACATACACTTCTGATATTTGACTTTGTAAACAAAAGCAGACGATATTGTCGTACATAATAATTTTAATGCAGTGACGATAAGCCGTCACGTGATGTGCCATTTAACAATGGAGACAGGGCTTAATTAAGAACGTGTAGGGGGGCCTACCCGTTCAAAAAAATACAGCCATAACAGAAACATTTTCGGCTGCTACGCTAATCAGTAACCATTGGGCAAGTAGTCCTAGTACGGCAAATAACATCAAATGAAGAAGGCTTTAGACTATGCTAGTGATTACCAACTTGTAAGGACGCCATATGCATAGCCCCACCCAAATGATTTTTGCTGTTTTAGAGGACTGATATCATCACATCGTCCTTACACACTGTTTTAAACTGGTAAGTTTTTTTTACCTCCGCCAAGGAGGTTATGTTCTTGTCGATTTTTGTTTGTCTGTCTGTCTGTCTGTGTGTGAGCAAGATAACTCAAAAAGTTATGAACGGATCTTTCTGAAATTTTGACGGTATGTCGGACATGGCATAAACTACAGGTGATTCAATTTTGGGGGTGATCCGGCAGGAATCCTGGATTCTGGATCACTTTGAAATTTTCGTTACCATTGCGTTAAAGGGGCATAAGGGAACGGCTGACAAAGCGAAGATGTGCCTTTGGTGAGTGAGTGAGTGAGTTGATACTATACCGCACTATTGGAGTAAGCGACTACGCAGTAGGGGCTTATACCACTTAAAACGCGCTACACCGTCGTTTGCTTTATGACGCACGACTGCTGGCATAATTTGTGAAAGCAGCACCACGCAGTGCGAGCTGGATCATGGAGCAGGCTGTGTGTGGTACATGTATATAGCTTTGGGCGCTGATTACTGCAACTGTTGTCAGTGCGGAAAACGTGTAGGCATACACCTATGGCCTACTGTATGTACTTGTGCGTGTGAAACTAACTGCATCATGACGAGACAATTATGACAATAACATTGCTTGTCTGTAGCATCATTGGCACTAATCACACCCCAGTGCAAAACGATCGGTCATCATTACTGGTCCATCATGTAGACAGTCACTGATGATCACAGCCTTACCGCACACCGTGTAGATTAGCGGCATCAAGAGTGTTATTAACAGCTCAGCAGAGCAGCTATGAGATCCGATATTATAGTAGGCCTATAGCCTAATACGTTAGTAAATTATTAGTCGACTGATTGTAGTTGAAGATATGATTTTTGCACTTGCATCATCAGGCGTGTTCATTGCTAAAGTAGAAAAAAATGCCTGGACGCTACAACCCACTCCTGTACTTGTCTTCTCCTTTTTTGCTCTCCTCCACTGTCGGATCCAGACTCCAAAGTTTGCTTCCCATCAACTAACCACCTCTTACGTCATTTCCTTCTTCTTTTCCTCCCCCTTCCCCTGGTGAAATCACGGAAACTGAAATACTTTGATCACGTATTAAAGTCTAGAAAAGGACATCATGTTGGGTATCCTGCCTAGAAAATGACGGCATGGAGGCCAGAAAAAACAATGGATCGATGATATCGTGCAGTGGAGTGAGAAAGGTCTGGTGGAAATAATCCGCCAGACAGAAAGGGTCACCGGTGTCTCGTTCATGAAGTCGCTGGACGCTCGTTTACCGGGCACGGCAAGCTAATGATATGCCACTTAAATGTTGTTTCTGTAGCGAGTGGAGATGTTGAGTCGAACAAGTCGAGGATCTGGTAGTCATGACGACAGCTCTGACTCCGCAGCTGTACAGGCGTACACTGACAAACAGGCGGAGATGCAGAGGTCAATGATGGCAGAACTCGACAGACGACGACATGACTGGGAAGACGAGATGCACCGCATGCAGCAAGACTTCTTCAAGGTATTAGCCTTTTTTATTCAAGGTTAACTCGACCTTCCATCCCGCTGCGGTATTTGCAAGAAATTTGAGCGAAGCTCACGAGACGCGCGAAAGCCTATAGCATTTCCAGTTCAGTAGTTATAGTTTCGAAAATCGCATATCATTTGGACTCGACCCATCGGGACCATAATACACATCGGCCATAGGCGCGTGTGGCGTCAGCGGCGTGGCGCCACCTTGTGAATGATATAAACTCTCACAGGCGAAAATGGCCAAAAAATCCATAAAGACCCCCTATTTTGGCGTTCAAGGTCATCCAAGGTCATTGAATTCGGCGCCAATCGAAAGCCAGTATACGATTTGTTATTAGTGATTAATAGTAACATAGGCCTTATCTCGCACCGTTACTGAGATACAGCGAGTTATTGGCCGAAAGTCGCAAATTTTGACCACCCCCCTCTCATTTAGCGCCCTCGTTCGGGGTAACCCCCTTGGAATTTATGGAAAAGCTTCACGGTTTCTGAAACTAGAGTCTTCCAGGCAGCCGATGGTGAAGATTTGGTAATTCTACCTTGCACCGTTTTTGACTGATCCACCCGTGTAACGGACGGACGGACGGACAGACAGAATTGCGATGGCTAAGACGCGCTAAAGGCAGTAGCTGCATTCGCGCGTAAAAACGAGTACATCGGCTTGTCTGGCTGGGGTTAAGGCGGGGCGTGTTCACCTGTGTCGGGTGGCAGGTGTATGATCCCATACGGCAGGTGACGGACGCTCCGTAACTCTGAATGGTTTCCTATTAAGAGCTATATACAACATCTTCATATTTACTTTTATTTTTTAGCCGACCGCTCATGCTGCGTCTGTCCGTCCGTCTGCCTGTCGTCTGTAGTGTATGTATTGTGGCTAAGCGGTAGGCCTACAATGATGGGAACACGAGATGCAGCGGATGCAGCAAGACCTCTTTAACGAATAGGCTCTGCAATACATTCCGTTTAAATAGCATATGACACTGACGGTCTGCACAGGTGTGCTGGACTTACTGCGCATGTCGGCTACATAGCTTATGGGGAGTTTACACAATTCAGCATTCATACAGCTAGCTGGAAGTTCTATGATAATTAGGAGGACGGGCGGGTTGTAACCACAGATTTAAATATTAATGATATTGGTGACAGACATATTGGAAAGCCTATATAACAGCTTTGGGCTAAGCCTAGGCCCGCCTACGGCTTAGCCCACATCTGATAGGCGGCGGGGTTCCATCAGGCCAGCTGGATGTTTGCTGGACGTTTGCTGGAACTTTGCTGGGAGTTTGCTGGATCGTGTAAACACCCTATTACTGGTCAGCATGGTCGGCATGCGTCAGTTGCTGTTTGTCTATCATATAGACAACTTAGCGCTGCACTAGAGCCTCAGCAAACACTGTACAAACAGACAGTTGCACCAGTCAATGATGACTACATTGTGTCTAGTCCAGTCCAGCGTAGTTCATTCATAACAGCATCAAATTGATACCAAACTCGTTAATTAGCCTATCATACTATAAGCCTACATGTAGGCTTAGCCTACTAACCCACCGTCATTACGATCCAACCGCAGAATGCGTCGCAAACCACTGCTATCAGTTTTATGATTGTTTCTTTTTTCTGTTCTTTGTCTTACATCCCGTTTAAGTCTACACTACGAAGCTTGGCTTAGGCTATCGAGCGCTCATATTGCGCTCGACGAGCTGGCTTGACGAGCTTGCTATTTCGTCGTTCAAACGGCATAATATTGAAAATATTTACGAAGCTCGCTCGGTTGGTGACGTTTTTACCGTCGCTCATATCACCTATAGGAGATCGTAGGCCTACATAAATGTGTTTTGAGGCCTAACTTTTGCGTAAATCTAAATTTTAAACTTGAGTTTTATACCAATCCTTTTAATTAGTCCGCCCGGAAACGATAGTTTTCGGAAAGACTTATGTTCTACCGCAGATGTTTCTTTTTTTCCTTTTAACGCGAGATCTCCGAGATGCGTGGGCCAATGACGCAAAATTTTGCACGGTGGTCAGTATTAAGCCGAATTTTATAATGCCGGTCCAAAATTTCGGGGGCCTACCCCAAAAAATTTTATGGGCTAAAACATGCAAAATTTGGCCCGATTTCGGACGACTTCGAAGTTCGGCGGCGAATATCTCCGAAACGGATGAAGATATTCAAGATCGGATTAAAAGGTATTGTACAGCGATTCCTCTCGCGTTGGATGTAAAAAAAGTTTCGTGAACTTTGGTCCACCAATCACGGAGATTAAACGGTGAAATCGTACCCACCCAAATCGACTTATTTGGAAGATCATATTTCGGCCCCTAGAGGGTGCTGCGCCCCCAAATTTTTACACGCGCTAGAGAATAACCAAATGTTGCTAGCGCACCTCCACCGGGGACTGGGGTTTCACTTACCATTTTTTTCAACGGGGGTCTAAAATTGGTTTAAAATTTAGCATACCCGCCCTTATAATGTGGGCAAACTTTCGACTTTGACAGCAAATATTTCTGGAACGCATAGAGATATCGATAAGCGGCAAACGGCGTTATTAACGGCGATTCATCCCCCGTTGAACAAAAAATGGGTGAACTTTGGTCAACAAACATAAGTTACAGGTTCGCATGTTCACCTACCCTAATTCGATATTGGGCGTTCTGCGTATGCTAATAATGCATTTGACTTCGAGGCACGTGACTTTGCCACCGGGAGAATTTCACCCCCATGAATTTTTCCCCCAATCGGACTTAGGGCGCCGGGCGGACTCACGTTATGCTCTGCCCCAAATTTTTAGTATTGACTCTGAAATATGGTTTTAAAATAAGTTTTGGTCTAAAATTAATGTTTAAAACTTACGTTTAAGCAACAGATGAAGTCCCGCAATGTACACTGCGTCTCAAAAAACTTCTCGAACATTTTCGATTTTAACTTGAAGAATTATCGGATTTTAATAATTTTTGGTAGGAATAGGCCTATTTCTGAGACAACTGAAAATCAAATCGTTATGTAGTTTCCCATCTCACCCAACGTCCGTTTCTGCACTACCTGGGAAAATCAGCACCAACGAAATATTGCATTTTTACCTTATGTGGTAATATTACTTAATCTAAATAACGCACAAAAACACATTTAGTTCACATTTTTACACTTTGGCTGACTCTTTGTCCAATTGCTTTTTTCAGCTGCCTGCAATAAAACTGATTGAAATGTTGGCCCACTGTGCAAACACAGGCATGGAGACGATTTCTCCATTCATTGCCAGCAGTATCGACAATGTTACGCTCCAGACTAATCCAGACTTCACCAGTTGTTCCTTAAATTTATAATCATTCCTGAAGGTCATTTGGTAGACATCCTGCTGCAAGACAGTCAAACCTCAAACTGGTGCAGCAACAGACATTGGGTGATGTGAAAACTTAAACAGTAATTTAATAGCCAGTTGTGTCAGAAACATTTATGCCAAAGATTATTGAAATATGTTAATGATGCTTCAAGTTACCGTCGATAATGTTGGGGATGCTTTTTGACGTTTTTGGTATATTTCAACGCATATTTCGCTTGTATTTCCCTAGGTAGTGCAGAAGCAGACATTGGGCGAGGTGAAAAATACTGAACGGTCATTTGATGGCAAGTTGTGTCAGGAATATTCGCACCAAAATTATGAGAATCTGATAATTTTTGTTCACGTTAGAATCGAAAATGTCCGGTAGCCTATGTTTTTTTTTGAGACACAGCGTGTATAATTTTTATGTGCATGGTGTACAGGTAAGACTGGCTAAACCCGAGCCTACGACGACCAATAACAACAACAACACAGCGCAGCACTTACAGCGCGTGCAGCCACAGTACGTCCCAGCTGACTCACCCCCGGGTTCACAGGGTTCCCAGGGGTCCGAGGTACCGTCCCAGGGCATGCTGTGTCGCTGGGAGTTCGACGTGACCGGGTACCAGCCGACAGAGCTGAGTGTCAAGGTCACGGACGACCGCAAGCTGCGAGTCAGTGCCCGGCACGCGGACGTCAAAGACGCCGACAACTCGTCGTCAAGGCAACTCAACAAACAGGTGGACATTCCGCCTGACGTCGTGCACGAGGAGATGACGTCATACATGACGCGTGAAGGCGTTCTGGTCGTTCAGGCGCCGGTGTCACATGACGTTACTCTGACGTCACAGCTCAAGATGGCGGCGGTTAATGGCGCCGGCAAGGATGACGTTGATTGTCGTTTCCGGCCAATAGAACTTCCGCCTGAGCAGCCGCCGGGCGATGACGTCATATCTGCTTCACGACGACACGTTGTCAAAACAGGTTCACATCACATCAATATTGTTAGAGCTGTACAGCAATAAAGTTTTTAATCGCGTTAACTCAAGCGATTAATATTATTTTAATTGTGCGTTAATTAACGTATCAATTTTACAGAACTATCACGGGCGCGCGGTAGCGCAGCCCTGTGTTCATGGCGACCGGCTAATTAAATGGAGAATGGCAAAACTGTCTGTACAAACGTCCTTTAAGAAAGGATAATAACAAAAGAAGGAATAAAACATTTTATGAATAGCCTACAGGCTACAGCATACCTGCAGCGTTCCCGCAAGTTCATCACAACTTCTGAATGTCTCAAGTCGTTTTTTTGAAGTCGACTCAAGTCGACATGCCGCTGTCAAGTCAAGTCAAGTCGAGTCGGATGTGCTGAAGTCGACCGCCGTCGACTTGGGGTCATTTTAGCCTCAAGTCGGGTCAATTTCTGTACCTAAGCGACTCAAAGGTCTAGAACTGCTATAGGCTTTCGCGCGTCTCGTGAAACATGTCGTAAATGACCATTCGCTTTTTACTCGTGGCCCGCCACGCCCACAGCATCCCGCCAAAACGTCAGCTCATCGGGCAAAGGTCGTACATTCGAAACAAGAAAAACGAAAAACGATCTCCGTTTTCTGCATTTCTCATTTCTCACAACTAAAATGTGCGGAGAAAATGGAAAACGATTGGTTTTTCGTTTTGAGTGAGCTATAAGTGCCTACAGAAAACGGTACATGGAACTCAATTTCGCATTTCTCATTGAACGCAAAATGAGAAAAAACAGTACGAAACGTCGTTTTCCGTTTATCGTGATACCGGTTGAAGTGCGAAAAACGAATTAACGGTGTAGGCCTATAAGTTAACGGACCTATACGTGCTGTATTGTGCGTACGATGCAAAACGCTAACCCTATCTCCAACCTTTCCAACACTCTTCATCGCATATGGCAGGTGACGCTCTGTAGCACTGTGCAGATGACGGTGATGACATGCTGAAGATCGTGTTGGATCTGGGTCGCAATGACTACCAGCCTGACGACATCAGCGTGCAACTATCTACGTGCAAGATTCTCGTGCGCATTCAACACGACGAGTCACCACTCGGCAGTGGAAGTAGCGTTCACCGCGAGATCTCGCGAGATGTTGACGTACCGGACACAGTCTACGCGCCGAGCATGCGCGCTGCGCTCGCGCCCGACGGTACTCAACGCAACACTGAGTTTCCTTAACACACTTGCAGCTGGAACCTGAATAGAAATAAAAACAAGAAATCTGAGCTAGGCCTAATGCTCATGAAACGCGCCAGAGCCTATATATAGAGTTCCTGTTCGCAGGTAATCTTGGTCTATCTCCACCCGTTTCGTTGCAGTTCACTCTTTTGCAGCCGAAAATCGCAAAAAACACTAAAACCCTCATTTTATGGTTTAAGGTCATTCAAGGTCATCAATGTTGATACCATTAAAAAGCACGCAATTGTTGCTTGTTATGATAAGCAACATGTCTGTGCCTATCCACAACCGTTTTCACGATAGACAAGCCAATGGCAGAAAAATAACTTTTAGGGGGCACACCTATTTGATACCCGCTTAGCAGACATCCTTGAACGTAGGGGGTTGGGACTTGGACTGCTATAATCTACATTCAATGGCAAAAATTTCATATGCATGTTGCGTTCGTTCATCTCCAACCATTCGGCGCAATTTACTCTTGTAATGTGTGCATCACAGTTTGAAATCGCGAAAAATTCACCAAAACCCTTTATTTTAAGGGTTCAAGGTCATTCAAGGTCATTGATGTTGACATTCCTAAGAGGCTCTTCGCCAGTGCTTGTCTGTGCCTATCTGCAACCATTTTTACGCTAGGCGAGCCAATACCGGTAAAATAACATCTTTTTAGAGGAGGTGCCCCTATTTCGCCCCCCTCGTTCGTAAAGACTTTCTTGGCCGTCATAGGGGCATGAAATTTTGTGCGAAATACTAGAGAGTCTAGGCTATCATATGTGAAGAGCCGGGCGACCCGGGTCTGAAGCACTATGAGGGGAAGAAACCTCTCCTGGGCCTCTTCCTGGTTACCTGTGGGAGACTGGGGTGCTTCTGACTGCGAGTGGAACCGAGCAGCCCGCTTCTTCCTAGTTTTCATAATGTGACGGTGACGGAGACAGAACTGGAACTTTCGTAGTTAATTTCCAGGCCGGGCCTGCAATAGACCCTCGCCCGCTGTCGAAAAGAAAATCTCCTAAAATTTCGACCAAAAGAAAATCCCAAAAAACAACCCAAAATTTAGGGGAAGAAAGAACAACTAATGACCTTGGAACTTAAGTGAAACGAAACGGCAGGAAAATACAAAAAGTACGCGGCGAAAGCAGAAGCAATTCAGTGTGTATTCAGCAACACCAACACCAGCACGTCACAGCAATGCTCAGAAACTCCGACGACGCCCGTGAAGATGCGGTACAGCTTGCCGGACTCGGGGGAGCAGTCGAAGAGGCACACCAGCCAGTCCCGGAGGAGCAGCAGAAAAAAGGGCGACACGTCCGCCAGTCCGAAAGAGCAGCAGAAGAGAGACACACATCCACCAGTCTCAGAAGAGCATCAGAAGAGAGAGAGAACAAATGCCTGGCCCTAGTTCATATATTGCAAGAAAAGAAGGGGGTCTGTGCTGCCTGCATTAGGCAGCAGAGACAAAAGAAGAAGAGGGGTCTGCGCGGCGCGGCAGACGAGAGGGGGGGGGGGTCCGTGCTGCCCGTACCAGACAGCAGACACAAGAGAAGGGAGGTCCGTGCTGTAGACAAAAGAGGGGGGTCCGACGGTCCGTGCTGCCTGTACTAGATAGCAATGACAACAGAAGAAAAAAGGGGGGTCTGTGCTGTAGATAAAAGAAAATTTTATAGAAAAATAGCTCACAAAAAGTTTTAAAGGAATTTTAGAAATAAGGAGAGTTTACTTAAAAAAAGAAGTGCAGGAAATTAATTTATAACATAAAGAAGCTAATAAATTTCCGACAGGCAAAAATTTAGAAAACGGGCGGGGGGAAATGGGTTAAGCCAAAATCTAAAAATATGAAGCCCGCAACTTTTACACATATGGTGAAAACCCGAAGTCTCTATCTCACTTGGGTTTGCAACGGTAACGGGACGTGCCACCATGGGACAGACGGACAGACAGACAGAACTACCGTAGTGTACATAGCAAATGACCGATAGAATAAAACAGTCCTGCTCTTTTAGCGTTTGATAAAGCAACGTTTTAAACATAGATTTAAAAAACGTTTTTCACGTTTTTTATTCTTGCCACGTTTTTTTTACGTTTTTTAACGTTTTTTTTTATTTTCTCAACGTTTTTATGTTTTTAAATAACGTTTATCAAAATTTGAAAATTCTACCGAGAACGTCGAGAAGGGCTTTTAAAGCCACATAAACGAATTAATATGCTATAGTGGTGGTAGTTCACTTACTTAGTCTAGTGATACGTGGTCTCATGACTACACAGTTGAATTGAAATTGAATAAAATTTTATCTCTTTCTTTAGTTCTAGCTGTACTGCAATTACAGCATTAGGTTTTAGGCAAGAAGTCGAACAAATTAAGGCTGACGTTTGTTGTCAACGTTTTTAAACGTTTTTTTTATTTTTGCCACGTCTTTTTACGTTTTTAACGTTTAAAAAAAAATTTTTTGGAACGTTTTTACATCTATGGTTTTAAACAATGCTGTTGATGTGGATTGACCGACACAGGTCGGCTGTGGATCGGTGCGAGTCTAACAACGAATGCGGATCAGAGGAGAGTGTCGGCGTACATCGTACAGATGATGCCCAGACACTCACGACGTGTCAGCCGCGTCTCACAGCTCTATGCCATCACCAGCCAGTGAACAATGACTCATAAGTGTGAACTACACGTATTGTAATTGCATGATTCCATAGCTTAGTATATAGTCCACAGACTTTGTACGCTGCACAGGCCAGTGGCATGGCCAGAAATGTGAATTGGGGTGGGGGGACTCGACTCCTTTTCCTTTCCTATCCTTTTGACTCTGTCCCTTACTTTTACCCCTCCCATCTCTTGCTCTTTCCTCCCATTCTCCTCTTTGCCATTAAAAGTAGAATCCCTAAAATCCAGCTACGGGACGTCAGCTCCCCCAGCAGGGTCTGAAGCGGACCCCAGCCGAAATCGAATTTGGCGCATTAAACTCGTAGACTATCATTAAAATATGAGATCTCGTTGCAACAATTTTAATTATTTTCCTGCAAATTAAGTGACCAAATTTAGTACCAGTTTACACTACTGCGTAAAGGCGACCAAGTCACACATCCAAAACAACAGAAATCATTTTACTAGGACACAGTGATAGAACGACGAACTGGCTGCCCTTACAAACCCATGTGACATGACCCCATTTAACCTTTTCCACCCTGCATTATTCCGTGAACCAATAAATGTGTGAAATTGAAATTTTGCATTGTACCTTGTATCGAGTCGACTGCCGGCCCAGAAAGAATGAATGTGTCTTAACTCCTATAACTTCCATACAAAATTGTGTACAATGACGGCATATGAATCGTCCGTGACGAATTAACGTTGCATCGCAGGGGCGTGGTAGCGCAGAAATCACAGGCTGAACGGTAGTTCAAGCCATGTGTTAACGGCGACTTCTTTTTCCTATGGGAAAGCCAAAAATTCGACCCCCACAGAATCAAAACCCCTGATCTGATCGAGATAAAATTTGGCACGGTTGATTACGTCGGCTAGATGACCTCTCATGCAGTTTTACGTAAATCTGGCCAAGGGGGCTTCTTGGCAAATAGGTGAAATATACGTAAAAAATTTTCTAGCTGTACATACCTTTTTTCAGAAACTCACCTACAGGTGGGTCAATGGATTTTTTTGCACGCGATCGCTCAAACGACGCAATCTCGCGCAAAGATGTGCCTTTTGGTGGTTAAAAAATTGAAATTAATATTTAACGTATTTATTCAAAAAATTACAATGGCGCCTATGGAGAAAATTTCACAGTTCTTTAAACAGTTTATTAAATATTATTCAGCAGCACATTGACACACAGTGTGTGCGATGCGGGCAATATCATCTTTTGTAATTTTTGCTGTTTTCGATGCGCAAGTCCTTAAATGTTGCCGTTAGCAAGTGTATAATATTGTATTGCACATTTATTTAATAGTGTATTGCACATTTATATTAATAAGTTACGTCTATCGTAATATACCAGTACTCAATAGGCCCCTACATTAAACCTAATGGCTTTCACCATCAATACTTATCGAATGACGCGTTCCTTTTCTTTCAAGTAAAGTAAGCATTGAACACAGTCTTTCTTAATTACCCAAATTGATTTTGATGATTCATTTTATTGTGCACACAATTTGGGAATACATTGTACAGACTACAGTTATACGATTGCTAGACTGATTTTCTCAAAATAGCTGCAAGTTATAGACACTACGAGTCTACGCCTGCAAATGTAAGACGTTAAACCGGAATATTGTGCTTTTAAGTGTGCGTTTTGCATTTAATATGGTTTAGACTATAGCTCATTCTGTATTGCATGCCTTTACATTTTTTTCAAAATTTTGCATTTTGTGTTTCGTACTCACTGTATGATTTGAATGATATAACATTATCTTTTTTTTGTTTTTTTTGTGCATTTGTTAACTTTGTTATTTCGACTGCCAACTCATTTTGCAAATTACATGTAGTGTTACATAAACAATCACATGAGTGACAAAAACATTGTGGATCGATTTCACTCTTAATGTTGAAATGTTCGTTCGTGAGTCTTGAGGTTGATAAGATAATGGTTAAATTTAATCCTCCTACTACCGCAACTTTTTACACCCATCCGATACCACTGTGGTCACTGTTGACCTCAATCACTTTTGTCTATTTTAAACACATTTCTGCATGTAAATGTGCTTCTAATTTATTATTTATTTGTTATACTTAATTTCATATGCAACAACTGTTGTAACAATTGTAAATGCAACTGTTGCAGTAGTTGCTTCAACAATGTTGCAGCAGTTATTCTGGCAATTGTTGTTGCAATTATAGTAGTTATTGTAGTTGCAGCTAATGTAATTATTGCAACAGATGTTGTTGTCATATTTGATGCAACAGTTGCCGCAGCTGTTGTTAAATTCGCAATTGTTGCCCAAAAGTTGTTGGAACGTTGCAGTACTTGTTGCAGCAACTGTTGCAGCAGTTGTTGCAAGAGTGTTGCAGCAACGGGTGACAGTCTATGTTGCAGCAGTTATTGTAATTATTGCAGCAAATCTTGCTGCCAAATTTGCTGAACTGTTGTTGTATAAATAATTGTTGCAAGAGTTGCTGCAACTGTTGCAGCAACTGTTGCAAAGTTGTCGCAAGCAGTGGATGACAGTCTTTGTTGCCGCGGTTATTGTAATCATTGCAGCAGACGTTGTTGCCAGACTTACTGCAACTGTTGCAGCAACTGTTAGAGCAGACGTTGCAAGAATGGTGCAGCAACAGGAAACAGTCTTTGTTGCAGCATTTATTGTAATTATTGCAGCAGATGTTGTTGCCAGATTTGCTGCAACTGTTGTTGTATAAACAGTTGTTGCAAACGTGACTGCAACTGTTGCAGCAATTGTTGCAAGAATGTTGCAGCAAAGGGTGACAGTCCTCGATGCAGCAGTTAGTGTACTTATTGCGGCAAATGTTGTGGCTGCATTTGCTCGATTTGTTGCAGCAGCTGTTGCAAATAATACACGTCAGAACCAGAACACTTCACCGGTGTGGACAAAACCCCTCGCACTGTAGTGCCAGGGGTGGGTAAAGGTGCTAAGAGGCTTGGATTGTAAAGAAAAGATACCCAGATAAAAGATCCTATTGATTGAAAACACGTCGTGAAAACCCACCATTGTAAAGAATACGCGCCAGAAGCAACAAACTACTGCTGTGCACAAAACTTCTCGCACTGTAGTGCCAACCTAACCCTAAGCCTAGCCCTAGCATTTATAATGACCGTTTTTTCAATTCTGTTCCAAATTTCAAATTCAAATTTTGAAGAGGGCACAGATGGGATTCTTGGGGAGTTTTGATACGTTATTCCTAGTGCTCCAGGCTAACTATTTTGAAAAAATCAGCCTGATACTAATTTTCTCCTTAGTAAACTCTAATGCTCCTGGACTACTCCCCCAGAATCGAATTTGCTGCATTTTAGCCTCAAAATCCGACATCTGGTGACAACCCATGATTTTGCTAATTTTCCTGAGAGTTGCCTGACCACATGTGAAAAACAATAGGCCACTACAGACTGAAAATAAAAAGTTTGGAAACACCGTGCCTCCACATTCCCCCTTAGTTTGACCACTGGACACATTATTAGATCATTATGAACACAATTCACTCCTGCATAGAATACATTTTTACTGTACTGGCATATATATATACCAACAACTGTACTCAAGCTGAAAGCTGTACACAAATAGTAATAATATTCTTATTATTACATTAATTCTCAACATTAAATTCAAGCTTGCACAGACAGACTGTACAGCAAGGCAATATTGTTCAGTCAGAATATGAACCACCAGCCGTAATAAAATACACCACATACATCTATATCACACTGCACACATCAGATCATTACAATAAACACCGGGAAGAATTGAACTGATTCTCGCTGGACAAATTATTCTGCATTATTTCACAAAAGCATAACATATTGCATCTGCTAAATCTCAACTAACACACAATTCGTCAGGCATCATGCACATAATTAAAGCAACTTTAGGCAGCATCGGTAAAAGCACTTCCACCTATTGTGGCAGATGTTAGCACTGTGCGATCTGTCTCTACATCACTGCGATAAAACCGCTGGACGTCATTCAGCAATTTGCCTTGTCCCCAGGTAGTACTGTATTGCACAAGGTCAACTCAGCCTTCCATTCCTCCGTAGTATGTAAATTGAGTACAACAGGCCTGTCTGACTGGGGTTATAGAAGATTGCGTTTACCTGACAGTGTGTTCGGTAAAACTGCGTGATCCCATACGGCAGGTGAGCTCGGCAATGGGTTTCCTATAAAGAGTTATAATAGGCCCTCTGACTTCAAACTGTTGTAAATATTGTATACAACTACAATGCGTCTAAAAAAAAACCGGACCCCTGCTACCTTTTGCAATAACTCTAACAGTCCTGGTTCAATAGCAATAGATTTTGACAAAAATAATCGTTAGAGAATCAGCACTTAATAGCATGTGTTACTTTGCGAGAAATTTTAAGAACAGAGTACCAGCTGAGGTTTTCCTGTGGTACCAACAGTAGAGGCAACTGCACTGCAGTACTCCAACGAACCAACAACGTCAGTTACGAAATCATTAAATGTTATAACGCCAACGTTTGAAGTTGAACGAACTGTTGATTAGCAACATCATAGTCA
>Ga0209367_1006909_pt1 | contig 15661 bp, 12 predicted proteins | sample WorMetLIZISLAND2_FD_187412 | JGI IMG/M metagenome (GOLD analysis project Ga0209367, IMG submission 187412) | Marine gutless worms symbiont microbial communities from Max Planck institute for Marine Microbiology, Germany - Olavius geniculatus... ... | reverse complement strand
GGCCTACTCTACTCATGAGCAACACATAAGCCACATGAGCGTAGCCACCCTCATAGGACACATAAGTTCATAAGCATGATTGTTTGTTGTTGCCAGGATGAGTTGGTGAGGCGTGAAGTGCGGCTGGCGGCAGCGATGAACAGTCTGCAGGCTGAGGAGTTGAGACTCGACGCGAAACTGCGAGAACTCGATGAAGTTCAGGCGGCTTGCGACGTGCTGATGCAACACAGACAGGTCGGGTTGTCATCCGTGATGACGTTTCTGCTATAGCTTAGCTCGTTCATTTGCAGCGTGTTTAATGATTTAACGAGAAAAAATATTACGAACAAAAGTATTCGGAAAGCACAAACCTTCAACGAGATGTTTGTTTTGATTATAGTGCTGCCGTGTAGCGAATAAACCAAAGTACTTTATTTCGCTGATTGAAAATTGTGACATAGCCTTATGAAATGGGTCATCGGATTTTAACTCTAACGAACTCGTTTTTATTTTTAGCTCTAAACTACTGTACAAAACATCAAATTGTATCAAAATGTGTTAGCAAGTTTTTTTCAGAAAATTTTGCGGATAGGCCTAAGACAAAAATAAACGACAACTGTGATAGCGAAAACTCATAAAACGTATTCGTTTTTCTGATCTTGGTTTCCCTCGGAGTTTGCCATCAGCAGCTGTGGTTTTTTTTCTGCGTTGTAGCTAGTTGTCGACGACGTTGAAGCGTTTCGATCGAAAGTGAACGATGCCGTCGCCGTGGTTGACAACCTGGGCGCGTATAAAGAAGGCTGGCTCGATCAAACCAATTCACTCGAGGCTCAAACAGCGCGGTATGATGAACTTTTTCGTTTGGAATAGCGAATTCTTAGCTGAAGGGATATACAAAAATTCTATAAATCATTTCATTTTTATGTCGTCATTTTTTTTGTTCATATGCGATATAGGCCTAGGCCCTACGTATTTCCGTGTTCTCTTTGTAGCTAGTTGACAACTCTTACATATAAACAAAAAAACTAATGCGTTTAATAGATTAAACTGATTAACCAACGGATTAAACTGAGAGATACAAGCAGATAATGCTAATGGTGCGTACAGTGAACTCATGTTGGATGAAACTGAATTCTAAGTCACACTGGAATCTACAGATCTTATTTCCGAAATCATTTCGTTTAAGATAAGGTACCCGGCTGATGTTGGTTGAATTGTCGCAGGTTGATCGGTGATGCGCTGATCAGTTCGTCGTTCGTGTCCTACGCCGGTCCGTTCAGTCTGGACGAGCGAGGCAAGTTGTTTGACGATTGGACAAATAACATCCGACTACACAGCATTCCGTACACCCACAACTCAAACATTGTATCGGCGCTCGTCGACAAAAATACGGTCTGTGCCTGCAAGAACGCACACAGATGATTTTTTACGCGCCACAGCTGCTATGCATAGCTGTGAGCACTATTGGTACGATGTGTCTGTCTCTTTGTGGGTAACGGATGTATTCTGGCTAAAAGGTGTGAGATTGGGCTTAAGTTGCTATTGATCACTGATAGGAAGTCGCATACTGGCTTTCAGATGACACAAAAATCATCGACTTTAGATGACCTTAAAAGTCAGTACGCTAAACGGTAAGCGGTGCAACACTAGATTAGTGAATACGAAGTGGCTACGAAGTGGCTATACATAGACCACAACAACTGAAACAGGAACTGATATAGGCTGTCGCGCGTCTCGAAACCATTAGGTCAAATTTCTTTTTGGAAGTGCTTGCGGGTCTAGGTCCTGAAACCTAAATGGCCAAAAAACGATGCCGAAAACCAAGAAGGGGGTGGGGGTTTTTGAAGAGGGGCAGCGAGGCTGAGCAAGCTAGGGGACTAAGGGAGTGCTGTGAGTTCACCCAGCAGAGCGCCGGCCGCGGGCAAATTTTGGGCGTATAAAAGAGGTCACAAAACGCGTTCTGCGACGGCTCACATATCGGGGCAGTATTTCACCGCAGAGATTCGCAGCTGCAGTTTGGCATAGTATATCCCCTAATCCCAGAATCAAAGGCCTGTTTTGGGCCATTTGGGGAGGGGACTTCAGCTCTGTTCAAAATACGCCACTGCATGCGTACTGCTTTACATTACTCTTACAGAGAGGACTACTTTTCTTTTCTGCCCAGGATTGTGGCCACAATGTGTGCTGCAGCTCACTTTCATTCCCGCAGTGTGTTGCTATTCGAGATGCTAAGGTTTGTCCAATAAGCGCTATATATTATACGTATTTAATATTTGTTTATTTGTTTGTTCATTTTTTTTCGTTTATTTGCTGAATTTTTCTGACTGTTACACAAGCAGTGAAGTAAGAAAAAAACATTTGTGAATCTTTTTACATCAAACAAGGCAAACAGCATTAATGGCAAACATTTTCTTAAACGTTCAGCTTTTGTGTGCATTTTGCTTTAAGTATTTTAATGCTACTGGTCGTTCTTGTAACAAACGAAGAAAATCGCGTCTGCGATATTTCTGTTTAAGCAGTTTTTGAAAAAGAATTCTTTCTCTGTGCATAATGCGTGTTAAACAACGTAGTAATAGTAGTATTCAGCTATGAGTGCAGCATAAGGGACTTATTTCAGTACACTGCTATAGCTAAGTTCCACTAGCATTCGGCTGTGGTATTCCGTAGGTGCTGGAGTGGAATGCGCAAGGTCTCCCAGCAGACGATGAGTTCGCTACACAAAATGGGATTCTCGTGACCGGAGGTCAACGCGTCTTGCTGCTGATTGACCCGCAGTCGGTCTGCAAGAACTGGATCCTCAAGCTCGAAAGCGGCCGACATTTGCAGGTATGCTAAATAATGCTTATTTTGTTGTTCGTTCGTTGTCACTCATCGACATCGTGTTTCGCGTTATCATCATCACTGTGAAGATTTTCGTATGCGGCCGTCCGTCCTTCAGGCCGCGTTAGGCCTGTTGCTCGTCCCGCTTACGTTCCTTAGTTTTAACTGGAAAACAAAAAGATATAGAGAAACAGAAATTGGCGTGAACGTTCCTCCGGGCACGAGTGATCGGTGGCCGATTTTTCGTCAAAATGGTCAAAAGTCACCGGACAATAAAACGTTCGTAAGAAAATAACGCATATATAATCCCGCGTGATCACGGCTTGTGCTGTGACTCAGTTATCACGGTTTTGTGAGACTCTTAACAACTATATAGACGGACGGACGACCGCATGTAATGTCGTCACTCGGCGCTGATATGTTGTCAGGTGACTGGTGCAGAGAGTAAGCAGTTCCGCGGTTACTTGGAGCACGCTGCTACGGCCGGGCGTCCACTGCTGGTCGAGGACATTGACGAACCGTTTGATGCTACGGTCTCACGCCTGGCCGGGCTGATCTGCATCCAGCGGGGCGGCCAGTGGTGCGTCAAAGTTGGCGACAAACAGATCAGAGCGGCTGACGGCTTCCGTCTTTACATGACAACAAAGCTGACTTATCCACAGCTCAGACACTATACTCGGACCTTCCACGTCAACGTTATTGACTTTACGCTGAGCCACACCGCTGTTGCCGACCAGCTGCTCGCTTGTGTTTTCCAGCACGATAAACCGGTAATTAAATCACAGTGCAGCACGGTAGTGCTGACACTGTTGTAAGGGCGATGAACGTTAAGTATAAGAAATGACGTTAAGAGGTCCTGTAACTCCGAAACCCTTTAACCGATTTTCATGAAACTCGACATCAGTGATCACATCGCCCACCCGACCCCACAGGCAGAATATGGTTACAATCGGTTCAAAGGGGCGTGGCTGCGCATGCGCATAATTTGCCGTTAGGCGCCAATTATTGTTCCTTGCGCACGGCTACAGGTCCGCACTTTGGATCGACAAACGCCGCTATTAGCTCAAACAAAGCGTCCTGAGGCCGGACACATTTTTCATATGGTTTCAATCAAAATTTTTAGAATTTACCACTTTTTATGCCCCAATTTTAAAAAATTTGCATTATGGCCTATGGGGACTTCAAAGCGGTATAACTCGGTCCCCGTAAAAGACAATTGCGCGCTGTTTGCACCTACTCCTCTATTTTTGGGGTCTGGCAATCTAATGGCATTATTTAAATGTATCCCCTAACGACCCCTGTTGTCGTTTCAACGAATATTGGGACAGAATTGACTATAACTCGGCCCCGTGAAATATAATTGCACGCTGTTTGCACCTACCCCCTATTTTCGGGCCCAGGCTATCCGATGGTGTCATTTAAATTTTTCCCCTGCCGACCCCCATTGTCATGGCAACTAACCGTTCTTATTCAAAGACAAAATCGGCTGCAGCAGACATTGTTACATCACACATAATTTTTCCCTGCATTAACTTTCTTCACCCGCCCGAAGGTATTTTGAAAACGGTAAATAAATTTATTGTCATAAAATCAAATACCAAAAATTTGGACAAAATTTGACTAAAAACAGCAAAAATCAGAGCAAAAAACTTTAATATCGCCCCAAAACCATTTTTGCGGTTTTCGAGTTTTGTAAACTGTTGAAGTTTTTTGCTCTGATATATCTTAATAGTTAATTTTTTGTAGTGTGAGGATTCGTTTTGTGCCATTTTTGTGATTTTTAAAATTAGCAAACAGTAGATATCTGTTTTCGGTTTATACACACATCTTTATTCACCGTAATACGGTAGACAAGAAATAAACATATCGTATGTTTCGTATTTCATATTTTATCTTAAACACTTTTATAGTTCGTAATGTTTGTTGTTGATTAAAAGGAGCAAGAGGAGCAGATAGTGAAGCTGGGAGAAGACCAGGTCGCAAGTAACAAGCTTATTGATGAGCATGAAAGCAATCTGCTGAATCGCTTGATATCAACGTACCGCTGTATAACCGACGACGACGACTTTAAAGCCTGTTTGTCCGACACAAAAGTAAGCATCAGCGCAGCTCTAGCCAAAACAGCGAAATGTACCGAATACAGTAGGAAACAAGCAAATTATCGGAAATTTAGTTAATACGAAGTTAGCATAGGCCGCACGTTTATTTTCTAAATTAGTAGCCTAATTAATAGTGCCCCTATATTGCACTATTTTCTTAGGTATGGCAGCTATAGAGCTTGAATGCTCAAAATCTAGTTTAACTGCCCTCTGTCTTCTGTCACCAAGAGAAGGTGTTTGCCGTTAATGCGGTTGATTATGCTGTTGTCGTATAAGCTGCATTAGGCATCTTTTCTAAGTTGTCTCGCCGTTTCTCTGCAAGTATGTCCGCTTATGCGTCCGTTCTCCCTTTACGAAGTAGTAATTCGAAAAAAATCGCAACATGAAAAGTCATGATCAACCATGACGTGGGAAAACCTACGTAGAAAAACCGCTGCGTATGTCTCGCGCACATGTTCATTTGCGGGTGGCGGATCATGCGCCCGTCAGCCAGCTAAGGAGCGGCGTTTGGCTCCAGCGCCGACTGCAAGCTGGGCCTATTCATTAGTTTACTGTCGGCTCTGGGCAACTGGACGGACCGTCGCATACATGTCGTCACTAGACGTCGATATTTGTGCTGATGTTCTTGCTTGGGTCGTTGCAGCACCGGCTAGCGGACGTGCGTCATCGCCTGCAGGCGTCTGTTGACGCGCGGGCTAAACTGATCAGAGCGCGCAATGAACTGCGTCCAATTGCTGCACATGGCGCTATGCTGTATTTTCTGCTGTTCACGATGCCCGCTGTCAATCACATGTACCAGACGTCGCTACTACAGTTTATGCACATGCTTCAGCTGGCTCTGCACAAGTTTGTCGTTTAATACAATGTTTGCTGATAATACTAATGAAACGAAGATGAACTATGTAATTGTAATAACTGCATGATCAGTAGCGTCACGGGCTCACGGCAGGCTGTTTTCCTAATTTTAGCTTCATGTTCGTCTACTAAATAATGTGCAGATTCCTTCGGAAATATCGCACTGTCAGAAAGGTTGTCTTCTTGTTTGAAAATTTTCTTCCGAAAACGTGCCTTTGAGGCTTTTTTGCAGTTAGGCTAATATGCTATATTAATTACCCACCTCAGTTACTTATTTTAATGCAGCTTTAAAACATGACACCGGTTGCAAAAGCTGAAGGTTTTAAGCAGTTCATGCAAAAGTATGTCACGAATAGTTAGTAAAACAGAAATACGGCGTTGCGATCGCATCAAGCGCGCAAGACAGTTGTCATGTCGAGACGTTTAACTGCTCAGTAAACATTTTGTGATCTCTTAGCTATTTACTATCACCTAGGCTACTGTGAACTGTTCTGGCAGATCGGAGAAGCCGAAGGTGCAGCAGCAGCGCGTTGAGAACGCGGTTCAGTGTCTCACAAGCGAAGTCTTCAGACAATGCGTGCGAGGTCTGTACGAAGTCGACCGAGTCACGTTCACTCTGATGCTTGCTCTGAACGTCGACGTACTGGCACACAACATCACACGACACGAGTTCGTCACCTTCGTTAAATGTGCGTTACCAACATCGATTCAGCTGAAAACGATTTTCTTGTGAAATGAAATTTTTCCGCCGTGATGGATAATTTAACATTTTGCATGCAGAAATAAAATTAAAATCGTATGACTCAATTGCCCAGAATGCAGTAATTAAATGTCAGTAAAAATAAGAAAATTGCGCAGAGAAAAATGCTACAGGTTGGCGTCTTACAAAAAATGATTTCTTTGATTTGTTAGTTTGACTTTTGTTCTTTATCGTTCTGAGTCGTTGTCAAAATTAGCAAAATACAGAGTTTACTTTTGGTTTAACTGGTAAAATGTTTGTTTGCATAAGTAGCATTATAGAACTCGAAGGTAAAATTTATAGACTACTTTGTGTTAACTATCTACTATGGCAACCACTATTTTTGTTGCTTTGGTATTTTAGCAATACTAAACGCTGTATGATTTAACGTTATTTATGGATTTAATTAATTAGGTAGGAATACGCAGAGTGCATCCGGTGAAAGTGCGAAGCCTCAAGCGTGGATTCCGGACAGTGTCTGGTTAAGCTTGACTGCATTAAGCAACATTCGCAAGTTTTCCAGCATACTCGACAAGGTCCGTTTACGCATATGTAGTCGACTGTCGAGATCCAAAAAGTAGTACACCAAGTTCCAGAACCTCACAAATAATTTTATTGATCGACCTTCACAATTCTTGCAGCAGTAAATTAGCAACAAAAGGCGATACCGCGTCTATACTCAAGTGTCTCACTGTGCCACTGCGTGAAATTCAAATCTAAATCGATTATTCATGTATTCGTGTATTCAAATCTAGCGCTAACATTTTGCACGACAATAAGTGTGCGAATTTTCTGTTAACCGTGCCTGTAAACGAATTTCAAAAATCGGTCAGTGTTCGAGGCAGTAATGACAAAAACTTGCTGGCTCATTTTTGGATCACCATGTGTAATCGTTGTCCGTTCGTTTTCTGTTGTCGACAAAACGCGTTCAGATTCCGAAAAGGGCCATTATAGAGTGGTACGGCCAATCCAAACGGGTGGTCTGTTACTTGTTACAGACGCAGCAGCACCTTGCAGATTCGACACATCTGTGCAAGGACTGTCAATGAACAGTGTATTTCTTGGTAAAATTTTGTAATTTCATCTGCTCTTGAAAGAACTAGGTGTGTCCGCTGAATACTGGTAGCGTATTGCGTGTTGTTTATAGCTTGCTCGGGGCTTAATTTCAATAATTTGTGCCACCGGCACTGTCCGGTACAGTGTACCGGTACTTATTTGGTCGTGCACTTGTCACAAAATACCAAATTGCTACGCACCAAGTGCATTTTTAAAGCTCAAAATGCACTAAAACTTACAGCGATCTCACAGACCCCGCGGACGGCTAGAAAGGGTCCCTTGCGAAATACTATTTCCATATTTTTCCCGCGCCTGCGACTGACAATACTGCGGCACTTTTTCCGCAAATTAAGCATTAGTGAACTCGCTGTCAGGTGACGCGCAATCACTCGCAGTGGAAGTTGTGGTACGACACGGACGCGCCTGAGGATGAACCGATTCCAGACGGCTATGACAGTTGGATGAGTGCTTTCGACCGACTGCTGATGGTCAGCTGCTGGTGTCCGCACCGGACGATGCACGAAGCTCAGAAATACATCCGCGACTGTCTGGGCAGCGAGTTTGTCGAACGCGGCGCTGAGGTGGATCTGACCAGCCTGGCACAGGTCTCCAACTGCCGCTCGCCGCTACTTGCACTCGTATCAACATCGGGGTCAGATCCTACAAGCGCCATACAAGCCGCTGCTAAGATACTGAAAATCGGTGAGCCTGAGTCACTTGCTGCATCTATTGCTATTTTTTTCTCAGAATGACACGCACATAACTCAGCCCTATTTAACCAATTCTGTGGAAATTGGTGCTAACGTTGGTGTTTGATGCATTTGCTTATTGTTCCAGATGCATGTTGATTGTTGAGAGTTATCTATAGACCCTATAATGTTTTTGATTTGAGTCGTTCTGGGTATTTTCGCATTTTCCCGGCGGATTTCGGGCGGATTTTTTCGATATTGTTATGATATATAGTGATTTAATATGACCTAAATCATGTGCATTATTTCTAGGACATTGCCGGTTTAATTTGTTCTAATTATCGATTTATTTCTTACATTATGGCTGCAAAATTCCCAGTGCATCTTGTGCTTATTATTAAGTGATTTACAATAGGCCTAATTATTACAAAAATGCACCAAAAAAACAAAATATTTTTGAAAAATTTTGTTGCTTTTTGGACTGTATTGTTGTCATCATCTCTCTGCTGTGGCTGCTGTGCAGAATGTCACGTGATGTCAATGGGGCGTGGTCAGGAGTCGGCGGTGAGACGTGTGTTGACGCAGACGATTGTTCATGGAAGCTGGCTTGTGCTACAGAATGGACATTTCTGTACGGACTACCTGATGGAAACACTGTCTCAGATCACGTCCAGTGATATGGTTCACAGTGGCTTCAGACTCTGGATTACCAGCGAATCTTGCGACCAGTTTCCAGTCAACTTCCTGCAGGTCGGATAGTCGGCAGAGGCTTGGATTAAAATATGTAGGCGGCGCCGGGGGGTGGACATCAGAAGTTGCAATTTGCTGACAGAATTCCGACCGACAGCTGCAAATATCCGACAGAGAAGATTACAACTGCTCCAAAAATTAAATTTTACCTTCAAGTTTTTTCAAATTAGGGGTTTTTAACTTCAAATATTGCATGTTTGGTCGAAAACTTTCGATAAGAAAAAGATTATCCGGCAATTTTCCGACAGGTCAAAATTTAGGGGGAGGGCATTTTCCTGCCCCTGCCACGGACTATTTGTAGACAGATATTTATCGAACTGCAGCCATTAACGTTCAGTGACTACTCTCAATTACTGTAGAACTACATCAACAAGAAAATTAATCATTAAGTAATGTGAAACTTTTAAAAATTTATAGATGTTAATATTGTTTTCTGTGATCTAGGTGGTCGTGATGTTGATTAATACCCCGTTTACACGATTAAGCTGGCTCGACAAGCTGGCTCGTCCAGCTAATATATGTTAGCTGGACGATCCAGCTTGATGTTTGTTCGATGTCTCCTCGATGCTGGCTTGATGTTTGTTTGATGTTTGCTTCGTGTAGGCTATGCTTTATGCATACTTCATATTTGCTCGATGTTTGCTTGATCGTGTAAACGGGGTATAAATGGCAGGCGTCGACGAGGTTTGTCTATGACGTGCCGGGCGGAGTGAAAGCCAGCATGAAGTGGCTGTACACGCATGTGCTCAGCGAGCCACTGGACCAGTGTTCGGCGACGCATTGGCCGGCGCTGCTTTACGCAGTCGCCTTTCTACACGTGACTCTGACGGAACGCAGCAAACTCGGACCACCGGCCTGGAACGTGCCGTACGTCTGCACGCTGACCGACTTCAGCAACACTGTCAGATGTCTGCAGAACCACGTCGATAGCCTCGACCGATCCAAGGTCAAATCAGTTTCTATGTGCCTTATGATCTCCCGCCGAGTCGGAGCACGAATTTTACAACGCTTGAATTTAGTATTCGTTTTGTTTTTGTCGGATATTGATTTGGTTGGTAACATCACTGTTTACAACCTAGCTACCATGTGTGACGAGATTAGGAAAAAAGTCTAACATGACGTTATGCAGTGCTGATGGCAAACGACCCAAAAAAACTGGTGCCAAAATCTTGCGCCAGAAAATTGTGCTCAGTTTCAAACTGGGCACACTGGAAACAGGCAAACTGAAACTGGCACCGGATTTTGGCATTTTCTGTTACCAGCTTCTTGGGCAGAGAACTTGGGTCGACTGAGTCTCAGTGCATATATCTTTGGTGTCAGGCAATATTGTATTCTGGTCTGACAGGGTGTGGACTGGTCGCTGGTGAGGTACATGGTAGGAGAGGTGGACCTCGGTGCTCAGCTGACTGATGACAACGACATCCGTGTACTGAGGACGCTGTGTCGCATGTGGTTCGGTGACGATCTCTTTTCAGCAAACTTCGCCTTCACTCCTCCGGTAGCCAGCGTTCGCTCGTCCTGCCTCCAAGAATACCTGGACTACTTCAACTCTCTGTCCGACTGCGACTCGCCGGAAAAGTTTGGACTGACGCCCAACGGCGACGTTACGTAAGTGTTCTTCTAATTAACCTTGGTTCGATATATTTCAAGCTTTTTGCTAGTTTGTATTGACATTCTGCAGTTGTTATCAGTGTATGAATTGTGAAAAATTAGCTGGGGGTTGAACTTTTCGCCGGTCGAAGCTCAGCCAAAATTGTAACGTAAATTGTATGACCCGCCAGTACATAATTTGACAGTGTGTTATGAGGGTTGAGAAAACGGTTTGGGGGGGGGGTTAATTTCCCCCAACACCCCTCCCAGCAATTCAAACACTGGTTGTTACACAACAGTGATCAGTCACGTTTTGGGTAACACAGTCTGCAATAATGTTCAGAGGTGGTGTGCAATAGATCCTAGCAGCGTCAGCGTAATTATCACTTTAGTCAATTAAGCTTTGTGTTGGGTTTTTGTCGCTGTGCTACACATGTACATATTTATTGTTTTCATTGGTAAATTAATACTTTACAGAGTATTATAGCGAAGCTTTTAAACCGCGATGAAATTTTCAATCATCAGTTTTGTCTAAATTTTTCTGCCGAGTCTGCAATATTTCGTCGAAGGTATCACCTGCAGTAGTGTTGAACGATGCTCGTAACTTTGTCCAGCATGGTAAATTAGGTAAAAACCGCACAAAAACAATGAAAGCAAGTTAAAGTAACAAGCAGGATCGGAATTTTTTTTCTTCTTTTTCTTCTTTCCCAGTAATGTACATATTCGTACATTTCTACACTGACCACAAGCAATAGTTTGTTTCACGTGCCCGGACAGGTACCTGAATGCGACGGCAGATCGCTGTTTCCAAGTGATGCAAAAAGTCCTGGCCGCCGCCGAGAGTACTGTGCATCCTGACGACGACCGGTCATCGTTGTCTGGAACGTCGTCGACGGCGGCGGCAGGTGACGCTAATCAGTCGAAGGTCGAGCGTGTTCGTCAGCTGTGTGATGAAATCCAGTCTGCATTACCGGAAAACTACGTGACGGCCGACGTACGGTCTCGTCTTCAGCGCCTGGGAGCCCTGCAGCCTATGAACGCGTTTCTGCGTCGTGAGATCGACCGAATGCAGTCACTGATAACCAGCGTCAGCCAGTGCGTCGTCTTACTGCGTCAGTTCGTCAACGGTCATTCCTCCGTCTACTATGACGAGTTGATGGACGCCTTCGATGCTGTCCATGACGCCAGAGTGCCTCGAGCTTGGGCCAAGGTTGACTCTTCAATCACTCTTCGTGCGAAATGCAATTTGCAATATTTCGGTGGTTGTAACTGTCGTTGTAATTGTTTATTTGTGTTTTATAAGCTTATTTAGTAAGAGATGTCGACTAGGTTCTTCTTGCTATCTGCCCGCAACAGTTGAAACCGGCTGCTTACTTATGCATTGGATATCTGGCAATATCTGCCAATGATAACACTTCTGCTAGCGTCTACGTAGTTTATCCCAAGCAGTAGGCCTATTTTGCTAATGCTAGTGGCTTTAAACGCTGATCGAATTGTGGCTGACACTGTTTGTTTTAAATATGAAGGCTTAGTATATTTACAGGCTACAGAACTTATTGCGTATAATATTTAATTCATCTGAATAATTTTGCGAACTTCGCATAATTGTGCTGCAGTAGAGCGATTTCTCCACATGGATTCTAGGCGTGTCCTCCCTATTTGACTGCCTTCCACGGACGTCGTCAAATGATGTGAAACTACGATATCTTGGTGTATTTATTGTGCGTTCTGTCAAATTTAAGTGTTCGCTGGATCATGCCAAAAGAAATTTCTATCGTTCATCTAACTCGATATTTGGCAAAGTTGGTAGAGCCGCTTCTGAGGAAGTGGTTCTTCACCTAATTAAAACAAAATGCCTACCTGTGTTGTTGTACGGATTGGAAGTCTGCTCTCTAACAAAAGCTGACCAGCGTTCACTTGACTTTGCAGTCATACGTTTTTTAATGAAATTATTTTGTACTTCTAACATGATAATAATTAATGCATGTTTAAGTTACTTTGACTTTAGACTTCCAAGTGAGTTGTTGCTCAAAAGGTACGAGAAATATTTAGTAAAAAAGGGTTTGTCATAGTTGCTGCTGTCGATGCGTGTCGCTGTCGGTGGGCCTATTATGTTCTGGTGAAAATACGAACTATTCAGCTAAATATGAACTGTATGAACTGTAATTAGTTAAGTTTTTTTTTATTTTGTATTTGTTTGCTACCTTTCATGGTGAATAAAGATGCACATATAATTTAACAATTAAAACGCAACGCAATTAGAAAGCTAGTGCCACTGGCCTTGTCCGAATTGATGTCTTGGTCTTAGCTCACAGAAAGTTGTCGCCGCTACGGTTATGTAGCCTAGTATACTGGGATAGTACACGGAGATGATAATAGTGACTGTTGCGACAGATATCGTGGGAGTCGAATAGTCTGAGCGACTGGTTGTCTGGGCTCAACGAGCGCAACTCTCAACTTAGCTCGTGGTGCTACGACAGCAGACCAAACTCGTTCTGGCTCGGCGGCTTTTTCCACGCCAAAGCATTTCTCACCTCCATGATGCAGGTTCGTCGTATCTTTTCGTATTTTCCTTGCAGCACGACAGACTTTAGTATACATCAAAGTAGGCCTAGTAAACAGATAGTAAGACTCATAGGGCTGCTGTAGGCCTACCTGATTAATAGGCCTAATACATTTTTCAATATAATGCACTTATTTTATATCAGAAAACCACGTACTTAATAATACGATGATCAGTGGTGTCATTTCAGTAAACTGGGGGATCTTAGTCTACGTACCGGTAATGTATATTGTTCTTGCAGCAGTAAAACTGTTTCAGAGGTACGATTTACAGGGAAAAAATAAAATCGTAAATCCTTGGAGGGTCCGTTGACCCTTTAGCCCCCCCCCCTAAATGACGTCTCTGAATATGATCATATCTGCGCAAGTTGTGCAGTACAGATTACGATAGGCTACATACTGTACTTCTTTCTTTTCTGAGAAGAAAGGCGTATAGGATCTGTTATAGCCGGGTCGAACGTGTATGTGTCACTGCAGGAGACGGCCCGTAAGCGCAAGGGTTGGACTCTGGAAGCAGTAAGCCTGGGCAGTGACGTGATGCGTTGTTTCAAGGATGACGTCAAAGGTCCTCCACTGGAAGGCGTCTACGTTCACGGACTCGTAATGGACAACGCCAGCTGGGACACTCGAGCTTCACGTATCATCGATGCCAAACAGCAGGTACAGTGGCTACACAACATTCAGTTACTGTATGTGGCTTACTACGTATATGACGTATTGTCACACTCACCGCACAAATTACTTTATTACGCAACCGATCGTCTTAGCATGGCCGCATTACAGTCTTACCCGTCCCTCCGTCCGTCCGTCCAGCTGTCTGTCCGTCCCGTACAAGCTTCTAACTCTAAAACCAAAAAACACCAAAATTGGCATAAGCGTTAACGTTCCCCAAACAGCAGTAAGCAGTAACCAGTGTGCCGATTTTTTCAGGTCAAAAGGTCAAAGGTTATTTTAGGCTTGCGTTACTTACGGTCCAACTTATGGTATGGTTGTAAGCCGTCTGTCGTCTGTAACGGATGTACTGTGGCAAATCGGTAGGTCGCAGGGGAAAGATTTTGTACGAAGCCCTCTGTCATTAACCTAGGCATGCAAAATTTCAGCGATCTAGTGCAAGGGGAACATTTTCAAATTCGGGGTTGAATGGACGGGGGATAGGAAAAATGTGCATTTTTCAACGGACAGCTGGCCATATCTCGGAAACGGTGAGAGATACGGCCAAGGTGACTATTAATCGCTAATAGTAAGTGGTATACGCCCTTTCAGATGAAATGAAAATCATTGACTTTGGATGACCCTGAAGGTCACTGACAACCAGTACGGTCGGCTATTCTAGCGACAGCTGGGCTTCTTGTTGGAATCGGTAGAGCAGGAATTTTTATGAGTAGCCTGTGGTGCATGTCCTCCTTGTCGTTCAGCAGCTTAGCTTCAAAGCACTGAATAAAAGGCATCTGTCTGCAGTAGCAGATCCAAGGGGAGAGGCAGGGGGCGCCCCCAGCCTATTGACTGGATGCATCTAAAACATGTGAAAATTTTGCCCGAAAATGCAGTATTTTTGCATGCATTTTTCAAAAATTTTCTGACCGCACCCCCTACCCTTTCGCTCCCCTATTCCAAATTTCTGGATTTGCCACTGTTTGTCTGGTTTGGTGTACAAATGTAGAGTCGTTACGAGCGGATGCCGGTGATTCACATGTTTGCCGTCAACTCGTCCAGCAGTCGAGAGGACCCTGCAGCTTGTTACGAGTGTCCGGTGTACACCGATGCAAGCCGTAGTCGGAGCGTCACTACAGTCGATCTCAAGACCGCTATGACACCGACACAGTGTATAGGCCGCGGCGTAGCATTGCTTTGTGCTGCCAAACCATAGATTACACGTCTTGCCACGTTTTTTTACCTTTTTTTTACAATTTTCTCAACGTTTATTTAATTTTTTTAAACGTTTTCATTAAAAACTTCACCAGTAACTTCAGAAGCATTTTCGAAATGACATAAACGAAAAGTGGTGGTAGTTTACTTATATCCCGTTTACACGATCGAGCGAAGCAAATGTCGAGCAGACATCAAACAAACATCAAGCACGACAAGCAGGCCTGATGGAACCCCGCCCCTGGCTCAAATGTAGGCCTAGGCTTAGCCCACAGCTGATCACGTGATATATAGGCCTTCCAATTACAACGCGCTCGCCCTCCTTTAGCATGCTACAGCGGGTGGCCAAAAGTGTGTCATAATGCGATGACGCTGCCAGAAAGTCGTGAAGCGCACCACAAAGAAAATAAGTGAAATTTCGAACTTGAGCGCATCTCTAGTTGATTTATATCTATGGTCATGTAGTTTTATCTATGTAAAATGCGTTATGTCATTCGTGACGTCATTATAAACGAAAATATTGACAAACGAAGCGATTGAAATGCGGCAGGCAAAGAATTGACAAGGGAGCAAAAGAAAATTATTATAAAATTCAGTAATAGTAATTCTAACCAAAGATTCATTTCGAATACATTAAACATAAGACAGGCTTGCGT
>Ga0209367_1006908_pt1 | contig 15662 bp, 5 predicted proteins | sample WorMetLIZISLAND2_FD_187412 | JGI IMG/M metagenome (GOLD analysis project Ga0209367, IMG submission 187412) | Marine gutless worms symbiont microbial communities from Max Planck institute for Marine Microbiology, Germany - Olavius geniculatus... ... | reverse complement strand
TTACATTTAGGACTATTTCTATTCTCAGTATCTCTCATTTCATTTTCTTTTAAACATTTCAGTTCTTTTTAGTTTATGTGCTAGATTAAACTGACAGTGTGTTTGTCAGTTTTTGAGTGCAAATTTTTCATTGTATTGTTGTATTGTAGGACTAGGTTGCCACTGCCTGTCGATACTGCCCATGTTGCCTAACAGTAAATAACTTTAATGTCGTTTGCAGTCCTTTTGCTGTTGGATTGTCATCTAAATTACTGCACTTCCCTCAGTCTCTGCAAGTGTATTTCTTATTTTGCAAGCTCTCAGGTGTGTGCAGGACGCATCTGCTTATGTGAGGACATTTAAGAACAAGCTTCAAATTTCTGGAATTTCAGGAAGGCCTGAGAGTTGTTTAATGATCAGCTAATTTTGAACGTTAACTTTGGTTGCTTACATGTAATTGTATTTGCTTTCTGTCGGTTGTTAAACTGTGGCTTCCATCAGCCTTTCTAGTGCACAGTAGATGATGCAGAATGACTGGTTCTATGATTATCAATTATTATTTATCTGTTATTTGCACTCATCACTAGGGCCCACAGTTTTCCGTGGCAAATTTTACCAAATTCCTCTGGCCAGTTCGCAAAATTCTGTGGCTCATCGCGGCAGAATTTTTCAAATTCCGCGGCTCACCACAGTCATCCAGTTGTGAGTAAACTGGGCTCTGTTCTGTCAAAAAAACTTCCGTTATTGAAAGCTGGCGTTTTGCTCAGTTATGCTAGCAACATTCAAAGAAAATTATCATTCTTTTTTTCTTTTTGAAAGTGCAATCTGTCAAGTCAAATTGTGTTTATTTGCGATTGTGTTGTATTGTGATGGCTATTAGTTGGGCTCACAATTTTACTCAGTTTAGTTTGATTTTTTCCATGTTGTTATTAGTTTTATGGTGTGAAGCAAACAATCCAATCCTACTGATCATCCATCTTTCTCAATTTTTTGCAAAATTCCACGGAATTATCAAAAATCCATGGAAAAGCGCAAATTCCGTGGCTCGGCTCTAAATTCCGCCACCTGCGGAAAACTGGGCCCTACTCATTACGTGCTTGCTTGTGATGTTCAGGAAGTCGAACATCAAAGACGGCTGGCTCTTGAACAGCGGCTAGCAGAAGAAGATAAGAAAGATTCTCTAAAGAAAAAAAGAAAAATTAAATTTTGAGCTTTATTTCTGTTGACATGTATCTGACTAGGAAATTTCTTTTTTACGTTGCCCCTGTGGTACTCAGCTAGTACTTTCTAACATTGAAAAGAAATGCTGTCACTGCATATTCAACACTGTTTATACGCTGTTGTCCAAAAAGGATGAAACTTTTTGTAAGCTTATTATTATATTACCACATTATTTGATGTTAGTTTCCATGACATCTGCTTTTAAAAAAAAGTCGGTGACATTTTACTGTTTTCATAAGCATTAGATGAGAATATTTCTGAACTACAAACCAGTGACTGCTAGTAATATGCCACTTACTGTAAACTAAACTGTTATTTACGATATTCAAGCAGAATGGGAAAACATTGTAGCTTACGGTTGACTGTGGCAAAACATCCTAACTACAAACTACAAAGTGCTTCAAAATGTTTCTGAAACATTAATTTCATTACATACAGGTTACAGAAATGTAGCAAACAAATTTGGGTGTTTTTAATTTTTAATTTTTTATAAACACTCAGAAAAAAGGCTGAAAATTGCATTGCGTAGAGTTGTTTTCAATGTTCTTGAAATGTCGTCTGCAACAGATATGATGTTTTTTTGCCAGTCTACCCTTGTATTGTTGCGTAAGCTCACTAAATACAAAATGTCACACTTCTGTGACGATGTTATGTTAAGCTAGTTTATTCGGAAGCAGATTGCTATTAAGCTGGTAAACACGTTTTAGGTCACGATATGTCCTGTGTAGAATAAGTGGATATACGTTATATAACAGACATGCGTTAAACTGCATGCAAAATCTGAGCACTGATGGATATGTAATGGCCTATTCACTATTTGTATTCCTATTTGTATTCAGTGGCTAATACTATGCGAAATGATTGACGTACGTGGCTGGCCTATACCGGATGGGCCAAAAAGTGATACCCTTTTTAACTATGTCAGTTTAATGCCAGATAAACTGCAAAACACCAGATATTTATACTGTTTGAACAATTTTAACATTTGCTTTTAATTACTAGTATGCACCGTTTAAATGCACTCATTTATCTGAAAACATTTTAATAATTCTTTTGGTACCCTAATGTTTCTTTAGATGCTGATTGTGGATCAGACAACGTTCGTTGTTTGTCCAACCATCATAATGAAATTAAAATTTATTTGCATGAAAACAGAACTTGTATACATTGGCAGACAAAGACGACGTCATTTAATGAAAATAATACGTGAGTGAACAAAAATTGCAAATATTCTGCATCTATCCCAAGAGGAAACGCAAATATTTATCATTATCGAAAGTGTGTCTCTTTTTGGCCCAACCTGTACATAAGTGACTAGAGTTAAGCGATAACGTTATGCAATATAATGTAAATATAGAAGAAAACATAACCATAATGAAATGTAGAATATCAGGGTGCCACATAAAACGTGTAACATGCATGCTTATGATTTACTCAATCGAAGTTCTGAAAAAGATTAGCTTCGATCATTGCAGTGAAGTGCGAAGTGCAGTCGAGCTGGACATTTGACCATTATCATAAAAGTACTTCGATCTGTTGACATCATTGGCTTTCAGTATGTGTGTGATGTTAAGCTGAAACTGTCTTGCGTCACTGTGTATAATAGACAAGTAGTAGATGTATGATGTAATGTCAGACGGACGGACAGTATATTAAGCCTCTCGTTGTTGACGACTTTCTATTCTGCCTCCTCCTCCTCTTTCTCTTCCTGCAGCTGTTCTTCCTGATGATGTTCTTGCTCCAGCTGTTCCTGCTGTTCCTCCTGCTGTTCGTGTTCTTGCTCCTGCTGGTGCTCCGGTTCAAGTGCCTCCAGCTATTCCTCTAGCTTTTCCATCTCTTGCTCACGCTGTTCTTCCTGCTCCTGCTTCAGATCTTTTAGCTCCTGTTGCAGCTCTTCCAGCTGTTCCTGCTCCAACTGTTCCAGCTTTAGTTTTTCCTGCTCCAGCTGTTCTTGCTCTAGCTGTTCCTCGGCTTGTTCTTTCTGTCCCAGGTCGTCTTGTTCCAGCTGAGGTTCCTCGTGCTGTTCCAGCTGTTTCTGTTCCAGCTCTCCCAGCTGCTGCAGCTGTTCCTGCTCTTGCTTCTGTTGTTCCGGCGGCTGCTGCTGCTGCTGTGTCGGTGTCTGCGACGGACGCTTGACGGCGGTACTGATCTTGCCAGCTCGATTCTGCTTCTCAAGATGCCGACATCTCGTCTGTAGTTCGGTGATGCGCAGTTCCCGTTGCTGCAGCAGGCGCTCCATGCGACGCAGCTTCACCTGCAGCTCCTGCAGTACATGTACCAGCGGGTGATTACCAACAACTCACTAGCGACTCTTATAGTTTTCAATCGCCAATGTCAGCTCAGCCTTTCATCTTTCCAGGGCTGGTGAATCGAATACTGACTTGTCTGGCTGGGGTCAAGGCGGGGTGCGTTCACCTGTGTTGAGTAGCAGCTAACGCATTGTAATCCCATATGGCAGGTGACGATCCGTAGCTCTGTAATTGTTTTCCTGTTAAGAGTTACTTTACTACCATGCTTAACCAGCTCTACTCATGTAATAAAGATCTAGACGATTAGTACTTTTAATTTTTATTTGATTCCGAGAACAAGAACTCGAGGCCATAACTGTATGATACCGAGACCGACTATTCTAGTAGGTGTCTGGAATCTTCACCCTTTATTGGTTATTTGGTTTAGTCAGTTTCCAGCAGCATGCATTTGTTACTAAAGCGACATGCATCTGATGCATATAGGCTTGCTGCTGAGACCAGCAGTGAGACTGAAGACCAAGCTCTAGGGTCTTGAGATCAGAACGTCAATCGCCGCTGAATCTATAACTGTTCGATTTTATCATTATTTTGTAGTCCGACTGCAGTTATTAACTATACATTTTACGTCCATATGCGTGTGGAGTTACTATTGAAGACAATAAAACGACACGTTTGAAGCCTACGTGAATGGTTTTGTTCTTGGAGTCGAGGTCACGCAGCTTGTCTTCAATGCATGTCTTGACGTTGAGATCGCTAATGCTGTCGATGAACGCTGCCAGCATCAAGTCGCGCTGTTTGTCAGTCCCGCGCCCTGCCAGGTCGCCACCGCTTTGCTTACCCTGAACCCCGGTCATCTTCACGCTGTGCACGTAACATACACTGTAGACAACACGATGTTCTGATGAGACCTCGAACTGTGTTTCCAGTTGCACTCTGACGATCGAAAAAGTACGTACGGGATGGAAAATATTTCAAAATAGTTGTTTTTTTGTGCATTACCGCTCCTGAAAAACAATGTGACACTGATGAATAGTACCCACGAAAACTGAAGTAGAAGACCTTACCGTAAAAATACTGCAGCATAACAGACTAGATGGAAAGAGGTTTCATTTCAGTAAATCTGTAAGCAAACAAAAAATATTTTCGAGGGTTTGATAAAATAAACGGAGGATTTATTTGGAAACGGACGGCAACTGAAAGCACAATAAATTAGGCTCACGGGGCCATATATCTCGCTCGACGCTTTTGGCTGGAAACATCAATGACTGTACCCAAAGTGAAGGAATGGTGACTTGCAATTTCAAGTCAAAAAATGGACAAAGGCTTACAAAGCTCCTCCACCCTCAAACTCTCTATAATCAGCTCTCAATTTGTCTGCTATTTCAATGTTCCCCCAAACGTCTGATTCTAGATCAACGCTGCTGTATCGAATTTGACCGATACCGATCGAGACTCTTTTTCAATGGAGTAGGCCTATCTACGATTTCGTCGACTTGTCCATTTCCTCTCTTTCTTTTTTCACCCCTTGCCTTTCTGTTAGGCCTACTCGTCGTAATTTCTACGCTGTATTTATCACCTTTGCCGAGGATCTTGAGCAACGCCGCCAACGGTCGGCAATCCCTGAGCTTAAATTCGCGATTCGGTGCATTTTGACGTCAAATTTGCATTTTCACAGTTCATCTCCAATCGTTTGTTACCTACTTACTTACGGAGAGTAACACCCATCAACAGATACAGTCAAGTGCCATATCACTACAATAGGCTACAGAACTGACCCGCTGTGCGACGGACCAAGAACGACAAAGCCATCTCCCTCGCCTGCGGAGTCTGCAAAACACAACGGACTATGGGATAACAAAACACGTACCACTGCGTGCATCACGCATGGGGCAAATATCATAATTGACGGCGTAATGCTGATGACACAGTCGAGTAACTCCTATGAACGTCGACTAGCCGCTTTGCTAGAAACTGGTACGTCTGACATAGGCCTACGGTTTTTTTGCGCGGTTTTCAGTGCACAAGTTTTTTCTTGCATCGAACAGAAATAAATCACCATGCCGGTATGCCATGCATAGGGCATGGTAACAAACTGTACGCCGTGCAGAAAACTGCAATAAAAACGCAACTAATGTAGGTCTACTTTATTATCTCTGCCAATGGAACGAAGTGAATTGGAGGAGATTATGAGATTGCTTTTTTCCGTGCATGTGTCTGTGTAAGCTTACACCTCGCTTGGCGGAGATATGCACTCTCACGAGCGCCTATAATTGCTAGATCAAACCTATTCGGTACTTCGACTGCCTGAATAAATACAGAATTTGCTTAAATCACAAAACATTAAATTATTGAAGGGTATGATTGACAATGAGCATTGTTTCAGAGCTATAAAAGAGTGACACTATGACGCACCAGTGTCGGCTGCGTTGACTTTGTCGGATTGAGCGCTGAGTCTCTGACGCAGCAGTAGGAGAAACTGTTCGGCACACCACGGTTTGCACTTCACCATCTTCTGAATCAGCTCGTCAGTCACCTCGAAACCCAGTCGTCGAAACACCTTCCTGCACGTCACGCGTATCGTCACATGCAGTAGGCCTAATACATGTTAACGACAACTAGCCAATTTTTTGGCTAAAGCGCCAGCTCGTAGGGGCCTACGTAGGCCTAACCCATATGTTGGCCTCATGCACCATTTAGGCCTATACTCAGTGACCTTTTAGGACTTTTCATTATCAGTTGTCTTTGTTTTGAGAACAATATCGACATCATCAATTATCGTCGGCAGATATCTGAGCGAATATAACCTGTTGAGAATGTTCCAGTTGGTGGTCTTGTTATGCAGTGCCTGCGCTGCCGGGTAGTTGTGCAGATCGACTAAATTCGGATAGTAGTGTTTCACCACTTCCCCAACCAACGCTGAAACAGACGCAGCGTGATAGAGTGTTTACACGATCGAGCAAACATCCAGCAGCTAGCTTGGCGTTCTATGGTAATTAGCATGCTAATTAGGAGGGCGGACAGGTTGTAATTGGAAGGCCTACAGCACGTGATCAGCTGTGGGCTAAGAGCCTAAGCCTAGGCCTACATTTGAGCAAGGGGGCGGGGTTCCAATAGGCCTGCTTGCGTGAGCTCGATGTTTGCTCGATCGTGTAAACACTAAACACCCTATAACGGTCACTCACTGGTGTAACAACCAGGAACGAAAATTAACCAAACTGAAAACAGACACCAGACAGTAGACATAAACTACACAACATCAATTAAGAGCTTAAAGAATCTTTTCATCACAGCTTTATTACACACGGTACTGTTTTCTGTTGTTTCTTTCGGTTTTGTTTAACTGTTGCTTGTCAGCCGGAATCTCGAATTTACCACCCATATTGTATGCTAATTTTTGGTGTTTATTATTGTCTAAAATTTTTTAAAACGCTAACCCTAACCATAATCCTAACCCTAACACTAACCCTAACCCTAACCTAAGCCCTAAACAGTACACCATAATATTCACGCTAATTCTAGTTAGTAATGAGTAGGCCTATACTGTATAATGTAACGACTGCGATTTTTCGTGTTAACCGGTCAGATAGACCTATCCTGTAAGCTATTTGACCAGCTGCCGGTCAAATAGTCACCGCGGATGTAAAAACGTTCCAAAAAATTGCAAAAAACGTTAAAACGTAGCAAAAATTATAAACGTTGATAAAACGTTAGCCGTAATTTGTTTTAACTTTCTGCTTAAAACCTAGTGCTGTAGGTGCAGTACAGCTAGAACTAGATAAGGAGAGAGAACAGAACCTTATTCAATTTCAATTCAACAAGACTAAGTAAGTAAACTACCACCACTATAGCTTATAAATCGTTTCTGCATCTTTAGAAATGCTTCTCGACGTACTTGGTGAAACTTTTGATAAACGTTTTAAAACTAAAAAACGTTAAAAAAATTTATACTCAAAAACGTAAAAACGTGGCAAGAATAAAAAACGTTAAAAAATGTTCATTATATCTACGAGTGGCTTATCTACGGCGTATCTACGCGGCGCCAAAGCCGAGCAATTTTCGGAAACCCTTCATACCTCCATCAGAGAAATCGCGCTTCAAGTCTTTCTTCGGTCTCGTCAGTGGAATGCTGTCGATCCACGTGTAAAGTTGTTCCAACAGCCGCTCATCCAACGCGGCCTCCATCTTGTTTCACCGGATAGGCCGAGCACAAAACTGAGTGCTGCAATTAGCACAACTGAGAAATGTTATCACTAAAACACTAAGCTTAAGCACACCGGTACTCAAAATGCCCAATCCAACTCGCACAACGATCGCTATGCGTATGTAACTTAATAAGTTACAGTTACAGATTATGGACTAACAAACGCATGGTTTTAATGTCCATGTTTCGTGAAATCTCAAACTCTCAGCATTCATTTGTGAAGCCTGTTTTAAGGAGCTCATCCTGTAAGTTGAGTTGCACGCATTCACAAATTCTTCTGGCAGCCTATTCCATTCATCCACAACCCTTTGACTGAAGTTGATGAACAACTATTAAAATAGGTTTATAGTAGGCCTAAGGACGACCAATTAGAGTTTCTTACAAGTAGTTCTTACGTCTCACTATCTGCAGCACAGAAATTTATGCAATTTGCACAACAATCAAAAACACGTAAAACACATAGGCCTACGTGCGTACAGTTGTATTCTTCTTAGTCAACAAACTTCGAATTTATCGACGACTTAAAACGTAAAATTGCAAACAAACACGAATATCACAAGCAGTGACCTACCGCAGACAAGATCTGCGTGACATACTGTGACGTAATTATGACTTAAACGATCGATAAGCAAATATCGCCAGTAAAATAAGTAATATGAGACACCACACCGGTAGGCCTAATATTATTCAGCAGTTGGTAGTTACACAAGTTAAGTCAATGACGTCGACGTACGCAGACACGATGTATCTCTATGTCCGCATTTTTATACTAAAGACCTCTATAGTCTCAAAAACTTGACGCACAGATATGTCGCCAGTTCCAGTTAGATGATAAATCAGCAGTCCCAGTTCAGTCATTCAAGAAATTTTGCAATAGGCCTACTATTATTATTTGTTTTATTATTTCAGTAGGCCGAAATATCCAAATGTAACTGAAATATCAATATGCGTATGTTAACAGAGTTTACATCTACAACAAGTGATCTGCTAACGCAAACAGAAACGCGCAACAGTTGGGGTGCATGTTTGAAACACAGTAAAACAAAGTCTAAGTCATTCACCAGAAGGTGCCAGACACCAGACGATAATTCTAGCTTGTGCCGTTTTTGACTGATTCATCCGTGTGACAGACGGACAGAATTGCGATGGCTAAGACGCGCTATAGCAGTAGCTGCTGTTGCGCGTAAAAACCAAGATTAGGGCTTACAACTTCTATTATTGTTCAATTCAACTGCACAAAAAGTATAGGCCTATTCGATTAGCTGCAATGATGAATGATGGTATTCGTGGAAGTGTTGTAGTAATATGAAGATGCATTCAGATTCATTCGCTGACAAAGCTTGCGTATCTTATCTGTAACAACAACGGTCCACATCATCGAGTTAGGGCCCAATTAGCAAACGAGTAAGCCTAAGCGACTAGTTTTAAGCAGTAATTTACGTTTTCAAAAAAAAACATCGGTTCAGTTGCAAATTTTCGACGTCACAACAGATGAATAGAGATGAAGCATAAATCGTTTTCTTGTGCTTTTCATTTTTGCGAAGCAAGGACACAGCTGCATGAATATGTCACGACGATTAATTTATTATGACTACTATTAATTTAAGATTATGCGTCATCGCTGCAAGCGACTCCACCTATTGCAACACATTTCTCCGTAGCGTGGTCTGTCAGTCTGTCTGTCGTCTGTCACAGTCTGTGCACCCTGCTTAAACCGTTCGACGAATTTTGATGCTACTCTGCATATACACTTGTGGGGTCCAGTGACACATTGTGCATGTTAGACGGGCGCCCCTGACCCTTCGGGGAGAGGCAAATTTGGGGGTTAAACCCTCAGCCAAAACATGAAATTGCTACAACGACGCAACCTTTTGCCAGATTACTTTTGACCTTGTTACCTTTCAAGGCATCTACACTGGCAGTGTCCCGCAATCCGTCGTCATTGCCAGTATCCAGTGGAATGTCGTGTTGTAGCGGCAGTGATCGGCTGTCAGTCGTCGTGTCTGCAGGGCGTCGTTTGTTGCCGAATGACGTCTCGCGGTCAGCGTCGACGCACTGATGGTAGACGGCGGCGTGTGGACAGCATTGGCACAAGCTGGAGTGGTAAAGTCGTCGTCCAGCGTCCACGTGCTGTAGCGCCAGACTCGCGCTCAGGCGCTGCCTCTGTCACACACACACACACACGCACACACACGAACGCATGTCCACGAACAGCTCATTCACTCGTTCAGGCAGTTTTCCGGTAAGACGCACCATCTATCCACGATACATACGTTAACAGACAACAGACAGACAACAGACAAAAGGTTGTAATACAGGCACGACCCGTAGTACGGTCGGTCAAAAACTGTAAGCTTAACCAGAAAAAAAGTATAGCAACACGAATTTGTTTTAGGCAGTTTTAGCAGTGCTTACCATACATGTCCGAAACGAAATCGCATGTGAGTTTTAGTTTATTAGTCCGCCAGGAAGCGATAGCTTGCGGAGCGGACTTAAGTTTTAGCCCAGATGTTTTTTTTCAACGCGAGATCTCCGAGATGCGTGGGCCGACCAGCGTAAAATTTTGCACGATGGTCAGCACTAGGCCCATTTTTATAATGCCGGTCCAAAATTTTGGGGGCCTTTTCCCAAAAAATTTTAGGGGCCAAAAACATGCAAAATTTAATCCGATTTCGGGCGACTTCGAACTTCGGCGGCGAATATCTCCGGAATGAATGAAAATATTCAAAATCGGACAACTATTTTATCTACCACGATTCCTCCTGCGTTAGGCAAAACAAGTTCGGTGAAGTTGGGTCCAGTAACCTTGGAGAACTCGATGTGAAATCGTACCCACCTAAAGCGCATTTTTCGGCCCCTAGGGGGTACTGCGCACTCAAATTTTTACACCCGTTAGAAAATGACCAAGTCTTACTAGCGCACCCCCACCGATGATGGACCCCCTTACAACTTTTTTTAAAGAAAAGTCAAAATTTGGCTTAAAATGTAATAAAGGAGCGCTTATAACTTCGAAGTTAAGGAGTGTAGCCCGATGAAACTTAGGCTCTTGACGTGTCTCTAGATTGGGGTGTTAACGCAAGTACAACATTTGGGGGCACCGCCCCCCATTCTTAAAATTTGGGAGGGCAAAAAACGTTCAAAAATCGGTGCGATTTACGACAACTTTCGAGTTTAAGCGCAAATGTCTCTGGAACCGATGAAGATAGCGACAAAATATAAAGGGCGTTGACGAGAACTATCTTTTCGGCGTTGAGCAAAAAAATTGGTGAACTTTGGTCCACTACGAACAAAGTTATAAGCGCTCATGTTGACCTACCCTAAGTCGACAATGGGCGTTCGGCGTATGCCAATGCATTTGAGTTCGGGCCACGTGACTTTGGTGCCGGGGAAATTTTACCCCACCTTTAATTTTCCCCAATGAGACTGAGGGCGCCGGGCGGACTCACGTTGGGCTTTGCCCCAAATTTCTAGTTTTTAGTTTTAATTTAACACTTATTTAAGTAGATCCTAACAGACCGGAGAAAAGACAAGGAGTCTGATGAGTAGACGTTGGATGTTGTGCTGATATGGTGGCAGTAGACTGACGAGCAGCGGCTTAGCGCCGGGTGCTACAGATCGTGTGTGCAGAGACGACAGTTTGCGACGCAGATAGCGCCTGGCTGAGTCGGTGGCATTCGTGAAATCCTCCATGCCGCACGCACTCATTCCCAGCACGTCCAGCATCAGGTCAAGCTGCCATGACACAATCGACCGACAATGCGTCCGAAAAAAAGTCTATACAGTTTTTCCTGAATTACTTTAGCAAACTGAAATCTATATAATTCCAATTTTTGGCACACGCTATCCTGATGATACATTTACTGAAACACCTAGAACCTACTTTAAAAATTTATGAGATAGCTTAATCAACAAAAAATTTGAGCTAATGTTCACGGGACGCGCGAAAGCCTATAGCAGTTCCTGTTCGCAAACTGTCAGTCTATCTCCAGCCATTTCGTCGCGACTTTTACGGGGGCACCGCTCTTTGATGCCCTCGTCCGCAGGTTCCTTGAACCTAAAAAATCGAGACTTGGACCGTCGAAATCTACGTTGGTTTCGGCGCAGTTCGCTCTTGCAATGTGTCTCGCAGCCCAAAATCGCCAAAAAATCCATAAAACCCCTTATTTTGGCATTCAATATCATTCAAGGTGATTGAATTGGGCGCCAATCGAGAGCTAGTGTACGACTTCCTATTAGTAATTAATAGTAACCTAGGCCCTATCTTGCACCGTTACTGAGATACAGCAACTTATTGGCCAACAATCGCAAATTTTGCCCACCCCCTCTCATCTAGCGCCTTCGTTCGGGGTGACCCCTTTCGAATTTATAAAAAAGCTTTACGGTTCCTGAAACTAAAGTCTTCCAGGCAGCCGACGGTAATCCTAACTTGCACCGTTTTTGACTGATCCGCCCGTGTGACGGACAGACAGACGGACGGACGGACAGACAGACAGGCAGAATTGCGATGGCTAAGACGCGCTGAAAGCAGTAGCTGCTTTCGCGCGTAAAAATGCCGTTTTCGCAGGAAGATGGCGCCTACTTGACCCTTTGTAATGCGCAATGCGAAAAAAAAACAGGTGTTAAAAATGCAACGAGAAAAAACTAAACAGACTGGAAACATAGAAATAAAATACTTTTTGCCCCCCCCCTCAGAAAAAAATTAACCTATAGTTCTGCTAGCCGCAGCTGCTGCTTGTACCTGTTGCGTGACGGTGGAAGCGTGGAAGAGAACACGTCGTGTCAACATCTCGGCCAGAATGCAGCCGGTGGCCCACATGTCGACGGCGCATGTGGTCGGACGGGCACCAACTAACAGCTCGGGTGCCGCGTACGCCAACGTGCCTCGGACCTCGCCCGCACTGACGCTGACGCTGACGCCAGGGTCCTCCAACGACTGAACGTTGAACTCGCTGTTAGCAGCTTCTCCTGCTCCTGATGGTGGCTGCGACGTGCCGTCATCGTCGATCGTCGTTGTCGCAGTTTGCTGTTTGGTCACCAGACCGAAGTCGCCGAGCTAACCACGCACACATTGCCGTCGCAGTCAACTGCACTGTGCAACGTGGCGCATAAAAAAGTTACGTGGTGAAAAGCTTTAGGCGAAGTCTTCACCTACATGAATCGACCAATCCAACATTTACGGAAAGAATAACCACTACAGTAAACGACAGTCATGTGAAAACTGTGTTAACATTTTCCAACATGTCCAGCATGCACTGATCGACCTCGATTAATCGTTTCCGAAATCGCCCGATTGCTCGATCTACGTAAATGCATGTACGCACCCTATTTATACGCACCCTATTGATATTTCGATCACATTTCGCGGGACGGAAAAGAGAGAAAAACTTGTCATAGGCAAACTAAAAGTGATCAGTGTGTTTATGCAGTTTTTAAGTGTTTTAGATGCCGACAGCAGAGATGTCCGGATCCTGGAATTTCGGGTTTGCGTCTGCGTCTGCAAAATGGCGTCCGAGTCTGCGTCCGGAAAACTAAGCATCCGCCACCACGTCCGTGTTCGCACTGTCAGCAACAGTGATAATGTTAAAAAAATATACTGGAACCCAGGGCCAACCTTTAACAATGTGGCATTTGCAAAAAAACTGCGAATGCAACTAAAATTTTGTAGCATTGTTGTTGCTAAAAAGTAGAAAAGTTGCGGCAAAGAAATTAGTTTTTTTTTCAGGGAGCGTCCGCCGACAGTAAACTAAGACTAACAATAGCTAATGAGATAAAGCTAACTTTAACAAAAATAATATACACACACTGCCATGGGTGTATGTTATACTGTGTTAAATAGAATGCGGTACAATTTCTTACCTTGACACGACAGTCAGCGTTGACCAGCACGTTCTCCGGCTTGATGTCTCCATGAATTACTTTAAGCGAATGCATATATTCAAGAGCTGTTAACAACACGAAAATACAAATTTATTTTTTGCGTTGTCCATAATTTTTAGTTTAGTTAGAAAAAGTTTTCTCGCTCTGTAGTTTTGTATATCTCGTTACTCATTTGATTACTTTTATGATTTTTCTTTTTGACGAAATACAGCAATTTTGTCGTTATCTTCCGACCCCAAGCATGCTAAGTGCGAAATGCGCATGCAAAACATTACGCCACTCCAGAACTTGGTTCAACATACACTTAACGACAGCGTTGTATAGCCCAAATTCCATTAAGCCGACTTTGCGACAAAGTCCAAGACAAGTTCGCGACAAAGTCGCGGATTTGCGCAGACACAAATCATAAAAGTCTGCGACACAAATCACGTCGCCGACTTTCATGATTTGTGTCCGCGACAAGTCTGCGACTTTGTCGCGAACTTGTCCCGGACTTTGTCGCAAACATCTCGACATGGCGAGATGGTTTGTGTCCGCGACTTTCCTCGCGGGGAAGTTTCGGTGAAAGTCGGCGTAATGGACTTTGGGCTTATGGAGTGTTCATACCATGGAGTATTTGATAGAGAAGCAGTTGGACTTGAGAGACAGTGAAGCTCTGACCAGACGCCATTACTCGTCGCAGATCTGTCGCCATCACTTCGCTCAACATGAATCTGTCCGACGCCGTTAAGGCTTATAACGAAACGACTCGTCTTAACAATATTATTTTAGTTCTTTCCTGTACTGTATTCCCATCATAACGGCATGTCTGACTTTATCTGTTCGAAAATGCATTACTAGTTACTAGGCCTTCAATGTAAGTTGTGACATTACAGGTTTTCAACTACAGTTTGACAGTTTCAAACATGACAACAAAATAAAACTAGAAATTTGGGGCAAAGCCCAACGTGAGTCCGCCCGGCGCCCTAAGTCCGATTGCGGGAAATTGAAGGGAGGTATTGAGGAGGGGGGAGAATTTCCCCGGCATCAAAGTCACGTGGCCCGAACTCAAATGCATTGGTATACGCCGAACGCGCTTTGTCGACTTAGGGTAGGTCAACATTAGCGCTTATAAATTGGTTCCTGGTGGACGGAATTTCACAAAATTTTTTTTGTTCAACGCGGAAAGGATCACTCTCGTCAACGCCGTTTAGATTATGTCGCTATCTTCATCGGTTCCAGAGACATTTACGCTCAAACTCGAAAGTTGTCGTAAATCGCACTGATTTTTGAACGTTTTTGCCCTCCCAAATTTTAAGGGGGTGGGGTGGTACCCCCAAAATTTGTACTTGCGTTAACACCTCAACCCAGAGCCGCGTCAAATGCCAAAGTTTCGTCGGGCTACACCCCCTAACTCCGAAGTTATAAGCGCTAATTTATTACATTTTGAGCCAATTTTTGACCCCCCTTTGAAAAAAGTTGTAAGGGGGGCCGCCGTCCCCGGTGGAGGGTGCGCTAGTAAGACTTGGTGATTCTCTAGCGCGTGTAAAAATTTGGGGGCGCAGCACCCCCTAGGGCCGAAATATGGTTTTCTGAAAAATGCGACTTAGGGTAGGTCAACATTAGCGCCTATAACTTGGTTCGTAGTGGACGGAATTTCACAAAAGTTCTTTTGTTCAACGCGGAATTAACCGTATTTGATAACGCCGTTTAGGTTATGTCAATAACTCTATCCAGTTTAAAGATATTTGCGGTCAAACTCGAAAGTTGTCGTAAAACGTACTAATTTTTGGACGTTTTTTGCCCTCCCAAATTTTAAGGGGGGCGGTGCCCCCAAATTTCGTACTTGCCTTAACACCCCAACCCAGAGCCGCGTCAAGTGCCAAAGTTTCGTCGGGCTACACCCCCTAACTTCCAAGTTATAAGCGCTAATTTATTGCATTTTAAGCCAATTTTTGACCCCCTTTTGAAAAAAGTTGTAAGGGGGACCCCCGTCCCCGGTGGGAGGTGCGCTAGTAAGACTTGGTCATTCTCTAGCGCCTTTAAAAATTTGGGGCGCAGCACCCCCTAGGGGCCGAGATATGTTCTTCCGAAAAATGGGCTTTCGGTGGGTACAAACTCACATCTAGATCTCCAAGGTTACTGGACCGATCTTC
>Ga0209367_1006907_pt1 | contig 15662 bp, 8 predicted proteins | sample WorMetLIZISLAND2_FD_187412 | JGI IMG/M metagenome (GOLD analysis project Ga0209367, IMG submission 187412) | Marine gutless worms symbiont microbial communities from Max Planck institute for Marine Microbiology, Germany - Olavius geniculatus... ... | reverse complement strand
GTTTTTGATGCCTACCCACACCGGCCTCCTTAAACCTAGAGGTTCGGGGGTTGACCTGGTAAAATCTATGTTTAATGCTGAAAATTTCGTACACAGGTTGTCTTGGTCTATCTCCAACCATTTTGTTGCAATTTACTGTTGAAATGGGCGTTGCAGCCAAAAATTGCAAAAAAAAATCACCAAAACCCCTTTTTTCGTTCAAGGTCATCGATGTTGACAAATCTAAAAAGCCCGTCACCAGTGCTTGTTATGATATGCAGCATGTTGGTGCCTATCTGCAACCGTTCTCACGCTACACGAGATAATTGCGGTAAAATAACCACTTTTTAGGGGGGGGGTGGCAGATTCAGTCACTGGCTGACGTTGTGTATTATAATAGAGGTTTTCATGTTTTCACTTGCTTACTCAGTGACTGTCAATTTGCTAATACAGTGACATTGGTTCGGTGACATGGTTGTTTGTTGGTGTGTTGTAGTTTGTAAGTCATGCATCGTTAAGTATCTAGAGGAGAATGTCACATGTCCCAAATGTCAACTCGTTATACATCAGAGTCATCCTCTCAACTATATCAGGTACTACTGCTGCTGCTGCTGCTTTTACTGTCCTTTACTACTATAATATTTTAGATCAATTACAGCCACTAGGTAGGGAAGCCAATCCCATTCACAACTTTTACTTTTGGAGATCATGAGTAGAAAATCGTACCTACGAGGCTTCAGAGCTCCCCATAGGCAGGAAACCACCAGACATGCCAAGTTCTGGAAAGAAGAATGACCAATAATTATCCAATTTTAATAATTTTTGATACACATTTTTCGTACACAACTGGACATCAAATGACCATTCAGTTTTCCAGCTCACCCAATGTATGCTTCTGCCCTACCTGGGAAAAACAGAACAGACAAAATATGCATTAAAATCAACAATAGCTTTAATAAATTTCATCTTTCCTGATATGCGGCCACCAACAGCCAATCAACCACAAGGTTTGACTGTTGTGCAGCAGCACATCTATTATATAGGTTTAACATTTGGGAATATTGATAAATTCAAGAAGCGACCGGTGAAGTCTGGATTGGTCTGGAGCAGAACATTATCGATGCTGCTATCAATGAATGGAGAAAGTGTCTCCGATCTGAGCCCATGTTCATGGGCCAACATTTTGAAGATTTTTTTATACAGTTGAAAAATAGACAATTAAATAAACTATCAGCTAAAATAATGAAAACATGGTATGGACAAAATGTGTTTTTTGTATTGTTTTGATTGAGCAATACAACCAAAGTAGCATAAATGCAATATTTTGTTCATTTTTTTCCCAGGTAGTGCAGAAACACACATTAGGTGAGGTGGGAAACTAAACAAACATTTGATGACCAGTTGTGTCAGGAACATTTGTACCAAAACTTATTAAAATTGGATCACTTTTCTTTAAGTTTTGATTAAAAAAAATTTAGTGTGTTTTTATGCCTTACAGTGTACGATGGCATACACGGTGTTTCATAAAAAGGACCCCCTTTTTTCTTTCTTTCATAATGCACTCATATGATGATCATTTTACATGAAATTTTCACTGGTTATAGCTGAAGAAATACTGACTCAAACTATTTTAACAAAACATGGCAGTTGTTTAAATATTCTTTGCTAGTCGTGACGTAACGCTGAAGTCATAATGTGTCACGGGTACAAGCTTGCTAGTCTCAGCTGGTGCTGTCAGTTGCTACCCTGCTTCGATGGTGAAAAATCTGGTTCGCTGATGACAAATTTTTGAAGTTTTACAGTTGCAGTTACAAAAAAACGTACACGGCGATCACATTTACATGTCTGTGGGGATGACTAGACTTTCACATGTTCAAGCAAAACAGTGCACTAGCACATCGAGCTTGCAAAAAATGGTTGTGTTTTTGGATCGCAAGATGCCTGATTTCATGTCCCCATGTTGCTTAGTAGCATTTTTCATTAGCGAAGCAGATTAAGTTCACAATCGAAGCAGGGTAGCAACTGACAGCACCAGTTGAGACAAGCAAGCTTGTACCCATGACACATTATGACTTCAGCGTTACGTCACGACTAGCAAAGAATATTTAACCAACTGCCATATTTTGATGAAATATTTTGAATTAGTATTTTTTCAGCTACAACTGGTAAAATGTTTAAATACAGATAAATTAGACTGAAACAGAGACACAGCTCCTTTGATCACAAACAGCAAACTGATTCACTCGGTGCACACCGCTATTGTCCACGGCTTAACGTTTCCACATAAGTGCACACGATTGGTCAACATGGTTGCGTGACATAGGTGATACACAGGTGATACCAAAATAGAATCGCCACAACATAATATTACATGGAAGTACAAAACAAAATCACTACATTACAAAAGTAACCCAAAATTCCGCGAATGATTCAAGCTTAACTAATAAACACAAAATGCCTATGGCAGCGCTCCGGCTCGACCGTCACAGAAACAATTATTGGTACAATCATGCTGCACTAGTTGTTAAAGTTTGATCTTAAAGTGGCCACTTTTGGCTTTGACGCAAGCTCTGGCTAAATTGCTCTATGCCTCCCCCGCTTGGTGGGGTTTTGCTAATGCCAGCGAGAAGAATAGACCAGAGACTTTCTTGAGGCGAGCTGGCAAATCAGGCTATTATACCGATGATTCTTTGCCCACTGTTGCTGCACTCTGTGAGCAGGTTGATGAACAACTGTTTCACTCGATCAAATACAAACCTACTCATCCGCTTCGACCACTCTTACCACCCGAGCGCAGTACACCCGTCCGTGACCGCATAATTGCAAACTTTCCTCTAAAATAAATAATATTGATGAGTGCAATTTTATCTATCGTGTATTGTACAAAAACTGTTTTAAGTTGTTTTTTAGCATGTCAGTATGTTTGCATTATGTCCACAGCGGTTTGTCTGTTAATTGCTTTAATAAAGACTATCATCATCTCTTATTTTAAGGCTGGTATGCTGCTGCTTGATTTCTTTGTCAATAACAATGCATTGAACGTATTTTAATGTAAACAAACTCTGATGTCATTATGACATTGCACTGTGATTGTATTTAATATTAGGGTAGTGCAGTGTATGATATTTCATTGAAATTTATGCGCTACAACGTAAGGCAAAAAAAGTAGCCCCATAAAATTTTTTTGCTGTTCTCTCGGCAACTATTTGGAGTTTTAACTTGAAATTTTACACGTCTATTGACTGAAACGTTCTACATCTAACTGCCAAGTGAAATGTGGTTCTGTTGAAAAACGACAAAGTTATAGACTTTCTAACATGACTGACTACCGATTTTTCAGCATTAAAAATGTTTAAGCTGAAAATGCTATTTAATATTCAAAAACCGGTTGCCACATTATTGTCGATGACGTCACAGTGACGTTTCAGTAAACAGTAATTTATTTTGTTTATAAATTATCACTAAATTACCTTTCTTTTAGAGCAATCGCCGGCTGCCCGCCGGATTCATCTTCCGGCAAGACGACACGCCATTACACATAGCGCGCAGCGCACAGAACTGGCTGTGGGCCAACTGTCCAGATTTTATTACAAAGGACCAATGGTCTCCAAATTCTCTGAATATAAACTTAATGGACTATCGCGTGTAAGGTGCAATGTTGGAGGCTTACTGCAGGCTTTAAACAAAGTTAAAACAATCTCCGAACTCGAGGAAATGCTTCAGGTTATCTGAGGCAACTTGCCACAAGGACTGATCAACAAAGTTGAGAGAAAGACTTCTTAAATTAAATTAAGTGACTGAAAACTTGTGTTGGAGCTTGGAGCTGGCAGTGGACACTTTGAACATTCACAGTGATAATGGAATTCTGGCATCTGATCATTAGTTAACTGTGTTGTTTCAACAATTCTATTGAATTAGTATTATAGTCAGAACATTTTTAATGCTGAAAAATTGGTAGGCGGTCATGTTAGAAAATCTATAACTTTGTCATTTTTAAATAAGATTACATTTTACTTGGCAGTTAGCCATATAACATTTAAGTAAATAAATTTGTAAAATTTCAAGTTAAAATGCCAAACAGTTGCTGAGAAAACAGCGAAAAACTTTAGGGGGCTACTTTATTTTGCTGCACCCTGTACAAAGGCGAGTATGAAGCAGGGGGCTGCTAATTGTGGGACACAGTGTAATATAGCAGTTTTGGTTTTATTTCTGTTTATATTTTCGATAATTTTCTGGCATGTATACATTGGACTGTGGTGTTTACAGCCATGATCGCACGATGCAGGACATTGTCTATAAGCTTGTTCCTCATCTTCAACAGAGTGAGTTGTTGCTGCTGTCACCATGTCTTATACTGTGCTTTGATGACGTATTTCTACATAGCAATATCATAGCGCTTACGCCGCTTAGGGAATACAGGGTGGTCTAAAAAACAGATACCCAGTTTTATTTTTGGGATAACTTTGGTAATTCAGCACCGATTTTAACCATTCTTTCACTGTGACAAGCAGAAATTTATGGCGCTTAAACGTGAAGTTCTTCCGCCCACCGCACCTTTATTGTGTGACCACATTCCCTAGCAAAACAAACACTACTGCTAATATCGGTGTTCAAACAGCGATCATCCTTTGTTATTCTGCCCATATCTAACGATATATTCTGAAAAATTATTACTGGTGAACAAAATAAATACACACAATATGACGTGACAATGACGTCACAAGGCACTACTGCGAATAAGTAAGTAAGCTTAACTATTTTATGCTACGAAATTGATATCTTTATGTGTTGCCTGTTCTTTGAGACCACTTGTAAGAGAGGTCGTAGGTGCCTTCTTACTGGAAGTTCTAGGTTCGAGGGAATTAGCTCCATCAGGATGTAGACAAGCTAGTTCTGTCACTCCAACTGTCAGACTGCTATTGGTTCTTCCATATTGTTCAAAGGCGGTTCTAGGAGACACAGAGACGACTCAGGATGGTTTCCAGAATATTAACATTTATTGGCGAGGTTCTATAGGTCAGGAACACATAGCTACGACGTCACCACAGCGATGACGCCGCTACCACGTACGCTACGTTGCTACAGCTAGAAGAGCTCCACACAGACCGATGTCTAGAGCTCAACTGACTAAATAAAGGACCTGCGCTGCTGCTAACGCTTTCGTGGCAGACAGAAATATTTTAGCTACGTTTCTAGCTACGTCACAGACGCAGCCTACAGCCAAATGTGCCTAGTTTTTCTAGCTACGCTTTCAGCCAACACAAGCCAGTTCTATTCTAAACCTAGCTCGCTTCCTAACATTGCTTCCTACGCTTACAACGTAAGATAAATGTCTCTAGCCAAGCCAACTCCACAACTCCACTTGACTCCACACTAGCTTTGACAGTGTTTGTTTTGCTAGGTAATGTGGTCGCACAATAAAGGTGCGGTGGGTGGAAGAACTTCACGTTTACGCCCATAGATTTCTGCTTGTAACAGTGAAAGAACGGTTAAAATCGGTGCTGAATTACCGAAGTTATCCCAAAAATAAAACAAGGTATTTGTTTTTTTTGGACCACCCTGTATGTTGAACAAGCCGTTATGCTACGTGCGGCTGAAGCACAGGAATATAGAAATGAATGAATGAATGAATGAATGACTGGTTTCAAGCCAGTTTACCAGGTCTTGGAGTTACGAGGGTTTCATCGCTTGGTCCGTCAGCTTTTTTGGCGTTGGCTGCTGGAACACGCCAGCTCCAGGACCAGCTTCTTGCTTGAAGACCAGGTACGGACGGAGACGATGACTGTGACCAGTGCTTGGCCGGTCGAACTCACCCGGATATGCCGGAGGGCAAGGCCGCTGGTAAACAGAAGGAGTGGGACGGGCTACCAGTGCAGGAAGAGTACAGGCAACTGCTCACAAGCTACACAGAGCCACGTCACAGAGCACGATTGCTCGCCGCATCATCGGACCACAGTGGCGACTGGTTGCACGTCCTGCCGATTGCAGCTTGCGGCCTACATCTCGACAACAAAGCTGTGAGGGTTGCCGTCGGTTTGAGGCTTGGTTGCGTGCTCTGCGAGTCACACACTTGTCAGTGTGGTGCCACTGTCGACACCCTTGGCACTCACGCTTTCTCTTGCAAGCGGAGCTCTAGCAGAATACTACGTCACAACTACATAAATGACGTCATCTGGCGCGCTTTGACTCGCGCCGACGTTCCCAGCATGAAGGAACCACACGGGCTGGTCCCTGACGACGGCAAGCGGCCTGGCGGTTTGACATTGCTGCCATGGAACTCTGGGCACAGCGCCACTTGGGAGGTCACAGTGGTCGACACTCTGGGAAACGCTTATCTGCAGCAGAGTGCCATCACCAGTGCCAGTGCCGCTGAGACTGCAGCTCTCAGAAAAAAGAACAAGTACAGCTCACTCAGTGACACCCACGACTTTTTTCCAGTGGCACTGAAAAACACTTGGATCCATGAGTGTCAGCACCCAGGAGTTCTTGGCACAAATCGGAAGGCGTTTGACCGAGGTGACGACAGATCCCCGTGAAACGACGTTCTTATTCCGGCGCTTGTTGGTCACCGTCCAACACTTCAACGCGGCATGCCTAGCTGACACGTTTGCAATTTTCGAGCCCGCATCGTAACCATTCCAGACATAATTTCTGTAGTTTAATATTTCATTCCTCGGGAATTGAGTACTGGGGCTATAATAAATAAGTATATAAATAAATGAATGTTTCCTTAACAACCCAGGAAGTAACATAAATCCCCGCATTATCGCAGGCACGTCCCGCGTCAAAAGAGCAATAATTGACCGACCAGAATTGGCAAACTTCTGAGCCAAAGTCAACAGATATTAAGTCGTCCATGTACGTCTCTTATCAGAGTCGTTCGATGCTTGGCGAACACTTTGATACTTAGGCCTACTTCGACAGCAAAATTAAATAATGAACTGTGACTCAGGCAAATTTGTGTAGGCATATTGCTACATGATATCAGTTCTCTTGTGCTGGTTTCGGCTTTACAGCTGACTATGGCTTTATAGTCGTCTACTTACGGCTTTACAGCCGTTTATTTACGGCTTCACAGCCGTTACGGCTTTATGGCCACTACCTGTAACCTTCTGGTTACATTTGGGGACGTGCATTGGGCCGAGCTGATACGGCCTCAGCGCTGGGCAGGTGTAAGAGCCTGTCCACCCTGGAGGTAAGGTAAGGTAAGGTAAGATGCCTCAGGCAGACGTCTCATACATAATTTTTAAGCATGAACTTAAAACGCACTGGTTTTAGCATTCTACCGGGACACAATGTGAAGCTCAAATAATTGCTTACTGAACTGAACAAACTCAGCGTGAACTAACCGATAGAACACAACAGCAGCAACAGCACGTCAGCAGCAAAGAGCGGTTGGTCGTTGCTTGGTTTAGTCTAAGTGGCGATGAGGGGTGGCAGGTAAGGTTGGACGGAATGGCGACATCGCGGCAACAGCTGCAACAGTACGACTGTGGTCTCTGTGGCCACAGTGACCACAGACACAGCCACATAGCACGCTGCCATATATAGCTTCAGCTGCAATATTTCCAGTAAATCATAGTCATTTAATTAGACCATAATAAATTAATTACTTTCGTTAATTGTATAAAGTGAATGGTAGACGTTATGTTTTTATCTGATATGTGTGTGTGTGTATCTATCTGCAGCAGCAAGTTGTCATTGTTGTAGGCCTAACTGTATGTACTTTTCTTAGGCTACTGATCGTATGATGTGTGTTTTTATTGTTTTTAATTGTCTGCCTTGCCTTGCCTTGCCTTCGGGGTGGGCAGGCTCTTACACCTGCCCAGCGCTGAGGCCATATCAGTTCGGCCCAATGTGCGTCCCCAAATGTAACCACAAGGTTACAAGTAATGGCTATAAAGCCGTAGTCGGCTGTAAAGCCGAAATCAGCACAAAAGCACTGGTAACGTGTAGCAATCTGCTTTCACGGTTTGGTCAGCTCTTAGTACGCTCCTATCCTCCAGATTGTAGAAATCTTTCGGGTCATCGGAGCAAAGCCCCACTACCACGTCAAGGTGGCTGACCACGGTGGGGTTAATTGTCTGCATTTTTGCGAAATAAACTCTTATGCATTTAGCAAGGTCTGCTTATAGTCTGTAAATTGTTAGTGTATTTGTTAGACTTAGTGTATGTATTTTTGCCTGTCTCTCTGTATGCATTTGTATAGGTGAGACAGACAGAGAGGAAGAGTTTTATAAGAAGCGAGGTCTCCCCATGCCGAAGTCACTATCCGGTCGGTCCTGTTGCTTGATCTACCGAAATGCTAAACACTTATTCTGCTAGTAAAAATCTCGATGGTCATACTCTTAAATGTTGCTTTGCTAAGTTTCTGCTATAATTTGCTTTTTTGATGTTTTAGGCAGCATCAGCAAAGTTGAATATTGCAACAGTCCGTAAGATGGTTTGTCAGTCGGTCTGTTTCTCACATTTGTGCACCCTGATATAGCAGTTGGATGGAATGAGATGCCACTCAGCTTTCTATCCCACCCGGCATTGGTAATTCGAGTACTGGCCTCCTTTTCTGGAGTTAATGTGGGGCACATTCCACTGTGTGTATGGCTCGGTAGTCTAACGGTAACGTGCCGGACTTGTAATCCTGAGGTCACTCAGGGGCGCAGGTTCGACTCCGCACTGGGACACTGCCGGGTAACGACCTTGGGCAAGTTGTTCACACACATGTGCCTCTGTCACCAAGCAGTGTAATTTGGTACCAGTCAAAGGGCGGTGATGCCCCGAGGCTGGGAAGGTAACCGTAGGTCTGGCGTCGCACTGGCCATGCGTCACGGACTCAAGTGGTTTATCCACCAACGGGCTCAACGGCCGCGAGTGGGAGATGAGCACCCCGCCTACGCCCCAGCTGGGGCATGGCTCCCTTTACCTTTACCTTTACATTCTACTGTGTCAGGTGCCACCTGTGTGATCCCATATGGCAGGTGACATTCTGATGGAGTTACCTTTTCTTTGGTGGAACCAACAGCCCCACTGGTTCACCTGCCATGAAAAGGTCATCTGCATGCTTCAACCGGAAGACATCTACACTTGAAGACAGTTCATCCCCTGTCACAATGCAGCCCTGCAAACCCGCCTGTTTCCCAGCACATCTCAACTATGTCGCCACACTACCTAACGAAACATAATAATAATTGACAGTCCATGACACAACAAAGCCCTCCAAATGATTCTGTTTCTTCCTCCATCCATCATGTGCACTTGTTCATATTGGCGAAGAGCTGTTCGGCTACTGCAACAACAAGTGACGCTTTGTAGCTCTGCAACGGGTTTTCCATAATATTCAATACAGCAAAGTTATAACAGGTACTGCTGCCGATGCTGCCACTGTTTTGTTGCTACCACCAAACAGGCTAAAGGGTGTACAATATGCAGCTTTTAACCCTTTAACCTGTTCGGAGTGCCCCTGAAGTATTACAGTGGGCCCTCCAAACAGGTTAAAGGGTTAAAAGCTGCATATTGTACACCCTTTAGCCTGTTTGGTGGTAGCACTGGTGTCGTGGCGTAGTTTGTAATGCTTTTTGGATGAAACGAAGTTACGCTACGCCGGTCCTGGTTAGTACTGCGATGGGTGACTGCCTGCAGGCAGGTAAACCATCTTGGTGCGAAGCCTGCCAGCTAGGTCAACTCAGCCTTCTACCCTCTGTGGGACGGTAAAATGAGTAGTAACTCATTTATATGGGTTATGGAAGGTGGGGACCTTGGTACAGCTGACTAGGAGTTGCCTAGCTGGCCGCTGCGCCAGCCTGTGTCTGCAGGCTGCACACGGTGGCCGTGCGGCAGGCGGCTCTAGTTAGTGACGAAAGTGCATTGGAGGCGTGCTTGCGACGATGCGCTATACAAATTGACGACCTTTACCTTTTTTTGCCTTTTTACTGTAATACTTCAGGGGCCCTCCGAACAGGTTAAAGGGTTGAAAGCTTTATATTGTACACCCTTTAGTCTATTTGGTGGTAGCACTGGTGTTGATCGTGTTGAGCGAATGGTGGTTGTGATTAGGTTCCGATGAGAAGGAGAACACCACTGCTAGTACTGGTGATAACAAGACCGCTGACAGTGGCACCAGGCCTGCTAGTGACGATAAGGACTTTCATCGTTTCGATGAGCAAGTGAACGTTTGTCTGGACTGCTGTGATCCTGACATGCCAACGCTGCCTCGCAAATACATTCGGTATATTATTGCGGTTTGCCATACGATTACAACCAACCAATGTGATGCATTCATGATATACCAAGTACTGTTTTAGTAGATATTAGCAAGTGTGTATTGAGCAATGGAGCACAGTCGCTAATGCTCCACAAGCTACGTCATGTTGCAGTTATTCACAAATGCTTTTTCTCACATGCCAGACCAACACTTTTTCGTCATTAACTGAGAGCTGTGGCAACTTTTATCAATACAATTTGGCTAACTAACGCACTAGAGAGCTTGCAACGTGCAGTTAATCATCGAAGAGAACTGCCTTCAGGTGACATGAAATACAAGAAATTTGCGCTAATGCTTACAAAATGCGCAAAAGCCTATAGCAGTTCCTGTTCGCAAATTGTCTTAGTCTGCCTTCAGCCATTTCGTTGCAATTCACTATTGAAGTGTGCTCCGCAGCTGAATATTGCAAAAATCAATAAAACCTTTTATTTTGAGAGTTCACGGTCTTTCAGAGTAATCGATGCTGATATGACTGAAAAGCTCGTCACTAGTGCTTGTTGTGATAGGCAGCATATCCGTGCCTATCTGCAACCATTTGCACGAAAGGCTGGCCAACAATGGTAAAATGACGACTTTTAAGACGGTACCGCTCTTTGATGCCTTCGTGCGCAGGTTTCCTTGAACCTAGAAAATCGAAACTTGGACCGTCGAAATCTACGTTCAATGCTGAAATTTTGTATGCAGCTTGTTTTTGTACGTCTTTATTGATTTTGGCGCAATTCACTTTCGAAATGTGTCTCGCAGCCCAAAATCGCCAAAAAATCCAAAAAACCTCTATTTTGGTGTTAAGTCGAAAGCCAGTGTACGAGTGTTAAGTCGAAAGCCAGTGTACGACTTTTTATTAGTGATTAATAGTAACCTAGACCCGTTTCTGAGATACAGCGACTTATTGGCCAAAATCACAAATTTTTCCTACCCCCTGTCATTTAGCGCCGTCGCTCAGTGTGGCTTTTTCAAATTAATGGAAAAGCTTTATGGATCCTGAAACTAGAGTCTTCCAGGCAGCCGACGGTGAAGATTTGGCCTTGCTAACTTGCACCATTTTTGACTGATCCACCCGTGTGACAGATGGACGGACAGAATTGCAGAAACGTGCTACAGCAGTATATACCTGCTTTCACGCATAAAAATTAAGTAAACACAATCAACTGAATTACCAAATAATGCAAGATTAAACAAAAATGTCTGCAGTTTGTAGACTGAGAAGTAACAGCATAATGCACATAGATAAATACACGATACTGCTAAATAGCAGTCTTATTATAAGATTCAGGCACTATTATAGGCACTATAATAGGCACAGATTATAGGCACTACGCAGTCACAGTTCGTTGTAACAAACTTAAAGTTTTCTTATATGACCAACAGTCGATTCAGCTTTTCCAGCCTGATGGACGATCGTTTGCCATTTGATACAAGTCCAGTAGTGCTGAGCATGCACTCAACAGGCACTGATGACGAGCTTATTCCGAAGTAAGCTACACTTGAGCGACTTTACTCAAAATGAGATATGACTTTTCCTGAATTTGCCAGTGTCCTAGGCATTTTATTTTATCTAACTCCTCTGGGATACTTGAATTCAGATAGTGGTCAACATCAAACGACGTCGCTGCAATGTGCGGACGCAGTTGAACGACTAGTTCGCGTTATGTCAGTTTGACAGAATTTGGCTAGCCAGATTTTTTTCCGGCGGTTACGCAAAAAATTTTATATCAGCTAAACTGGCTTAGCAATAAACTCTTTCGGTGGCTACGGCGGCTAATGGAAAAAATTTTTCGGTGACAGCGTTTATGGCGGCGGCTTAGGGGTCTAGCTCTGTCTGTCTGTCTGTCTGTCTATGTTTGCCTGTGTATGCTTGTCTGCCTGTCCATCTACATCTGTGTCTGTTTGTGTCAGTTGTTCAGCTCAGACGACTATAACTCATCTCAAAAAGTTCGTTTCACTCAAACTTTTTGAAACGTTGGACAGGTTTCGTGAGGTAACTGCTGCAGCGTTGCTATTGTTAGCATTATTGTTGTTATTGTTGCCGTTTATGCTGCTGTTGTTATTGTAACTTGTCATTCTAACAACTGAATAAACAACTTGGCAGTGACTGCAAAAACTTGAAGTGTCCATTTAATGTTTTAGTGAGGTTTTTAACAGCCTTGTCGATGGCAAATTGTCCCAGATCATCTACAGGGCCTGTCTGAGTTTAGCGATGGCTTTCAGCTTTGGTGAAAAATTATCTATAATTACGATCGGAAGAAAAAGCTGTACAGAATTTGTTTGTAAAGTCTACGTCACTTTGACGCCAAAAGCGACAAGATGCACCCAATTACTGTCAAATAGTTTAACTCATAACAGCAAAATATGAATATTCAAAATCATGATGTTGTTGCGCCAAAAATTCTTCAACTCTGTATAATGTTAAGAGAAATCTGACGTTGCTTGGCCTCTTTATGCAGATATAAATGGATCAGTGCTGCTGGATTTTTGTGTTATTCGATCAGTTTCTGAGAAAATAGCAATTAACTCTAGGGGTTGATGTTTTTTGCTGCACCCTGTAAGTGCTATGCGTTGTGTCTTAGGTCTTGCATGTTACTTACTAGGCGACTTCACTTTTTGACGTAGACTTTCACTGAGACTTTCGCTGAGCCTAAACTTCGGTCTAAGTACCTACTTAAGTCAAAAAGTGAAGTGATTTCGCTGAGCGAAAACATGGCGACTAACACGGATAGTTTGGTAAATTAAAACAGTCTGGTACCAAAAATAAACGCCGTAATGGCTACACAATGACGTAAGACATTACGTAATTACGTCATTTGCGTGCGCGGTGCAATTAAATAAGCAAGTCCAAGCGTAACTGGTTGATTTATTTCCTGTTAGGTTTACCGGTTTTCCACCATTTTTTATCGTTTAGTTGAACTTTGGTCTAAGTACAGACTTTAGCGTTCAGCTTTAGCTTTCGCTCAGCGAAAAGGCTCAGCGAAAGTCTAAGTCAAAAAGTGAAGTCGCCCACTGTGTGTTTGTGTGTTTGTCATAGATTGACATTCTGTGCAATGCAGAACTACTGGGTAAAGATCACACGCTCAAGTTCATTTGTGTCACCAGATGGCGTGCCAAGGTATGATTCAGTGGAGTATATGCTGTGAATATATCATCATTGCAATATTTTTCTGGTTTTATTTCCGTTGTGTGTTGTTGATATTGTATTGTGTTTTTGTCATAGTTTATTATACGGTCCTTTTATGTATATTGTATAGCAAGGTCAACTCAGCCCTGCATCCCTCTGGAGTAAATAAATGGAATAGAGGCCTGTCTGTCCGGGGTTGTTAAGGCTGTATGCATTCACCCGTGTCAGGTGTGATCCCATATGGCAGGTGACGCTCTGTAGCTCTGTGGTGGGTTTCTCATAAACAGCTGTACGCAACCTTTAACTTTCAACAGCATTCTGGCGGTATTTTTTTCTTTTTGGACTTGTTTTAAGCGGGACATATCTCCAGTTTTAGGCAGGAACAAACCACTGAGCTCGGTGAAATATGTGTAACTAACTGTATGCTGTTTTTCATCTGTAATCAAAATAGTATTTTGCATTCGACCTCCCTCTGCGGTGACTTTAAGACCGTGTTTTTTGGGTTGTGTGATAACATTGCACAACTAAGTAAGACTGCGTGTATGTTCTGCGATGTGGGTTTGGGGGTGTCGAATAGACTGCTCCATTTTCTGGCGGAGTGGTATCAGAGGTGCTTGAAGCAGGTTTTCAGTTTTGTATTGGTGTAATTAGTTCGTGCATGTGTGAATCTTTTGTTAGTTACTAATTACCTCCACGAAGGAGGTAATGTTTTTGCCAGACTTTGTTTGTCTGTCTCAAGATAACTCAAAAAGTTATGGACGGATCTTTCTGAAATTTTGAGGGTATGTCAGGCATGTCACAAACTACCAGTGATTCAATTTTGGGGGTGATCCGGAAGGAATCGTGGATTCTGGATCACTTTGAAATTATCGTTACGATTGCGTTAAAGGAGGCATAAGCGAACCGCTGGCAAAGTGAATATGGTGACGCCACCTGGCAAATAACATTGCCTTGGCAGAGGTACCTGAGGGCTGTGACTGCTTTCTAGTTACGTCTGTGTGCATGTGTACGTAGGTAGTTGACTGAATTGTATTTAGGGTTTTCTGATTATTATTGGTTTGATTGATTTCGCTGTTAATTTTTTGTCCATACCAGTGCAAGTGAGTGTCTGGATGATTGTCTCCAAAATGACCCTCTAATGTTTTGGGCAAGATGTTAACCCCTACTCACTCACTCACTCACTGTACTTTTTTATATGTGTATGCTAACCAATTATTTTCTAAAAGGAGAGTCAAATGGCATGTCAGTGTCAAATTTGTCTATTTTTTTCTCAGTGTAAAGCGCATTTTTATAGACTGCACCTATTTTCGCACAGCCTCTCAGGTCCGGTTTTTCCATCTCCAATCAAATCAAATTTGATCTCCGATTTAGTGGTCTCCGATCAACTTGATGTTCAGAATTGATCGTCGATCAACTGTGTTTCGTTTTTCCATGGATTTTCGATCTCCAATTGAGCGATCGGCGATTTGTTGATTCATCATCAACTGAGCCTACTTTGTGCCAATCTGATTGGCTGACAGTGACCTCAATTTGCGGTGTTGTGCTAAATTACTCAGCATGCGCTGCGAGTGGACGCTGTAGCGGTAAACGTCGTCATAGCAACGATATCAACGATATTATCGCAAATCAATACGGGAGCGTCTATCCATTTTATTTGTTCACAAAACACAATGCAAAGTATAAATTGATCAGTAGGGACTAATCGCCATGCCTGAAACTTCATTTCAATGCGTTAATTGCCGTTCTGACTGGCGACGTAAAGCGATGTTTCTGGTGCGAATAAGCAACGAATTGCAGATCGCCACGTTTAATCGGCAATCATCTGACTTGATTGGCCAATATTCGGCCATCATCTTGATGGGAGAGTTGATGGACGATCAGTCGTTAATTGGTGATGGAAAAACAGTTATTGAGATGATCTCAGATCAAGTACCAAAGTTGATTGGAGATCAGTATGATCGGCCATCAAATGTGCATGGAAAAACGGGACCTCAGAGATATCTTGGAGTTTTACACCCAGTGAACTTTTCAAAAATATTGAGTCGTTACTTTTGTTGAAGATAAAAACTGTTATCATTGTCTGCGACGTTTTTATTGTGATGGCTTTGATCTTACCAAGTTTTCATCTTTTCTTTTAACACTTTTAACACCCTAGGTCGACTCAGCCTTCTACCCTTCGTGGGACCGTAAAATGAGTAGTAACTCATTTACATGGGTTACGGAAGGTGGGGACCTTGGTACAGCTGACTGGGGTTGCCTAGCCGGCCGCTGCGCCAGCCTGTGTCTGCAGGCTGCACACGGTGGCCGTGCGGC
>Ga0209367_1006906_pt1 | contig 15663 bp, 7 predicted proteins | sample WorMetLIZISLAND2_FD_187412 | JGI IMG/M metagenome (GOLD analysis project Ga0209367, IMG submission 187412) | Marine gutless worms symbiont microbial communities from Max Planck institute for Marine Microbiology, Germany - Olavius geniculatus... ... | reverse complement strand
GAGCATGCAGACGATTGGACGCTGTCTTAGGGTTAGGGTTATGGTTAGTGGTCGTTTTAGACGCCGGTGCGGTCGGTGAGGCCGGTGCGGTGTTTCGTCGCACCCCAGACTTGTGTCGCAGCCCAAAATCGCCAAAAAAATCCATAAAAACCCCTATTTTGGCGTTCAAGGTCATCCAAGGTCACTGAATTTGGTGGCAATCGAGAGCCAGTGTACCACTTCCTATTAATGATTAATAGTAACCTGGGCCCTATCTCGCACCGTTTCTGAAATACAGCGACTTATTGGCTAAAAATTGCAAACTTGTCCCACCCCCCCCCCAGTCATTTAGCGCCTCGTTCGTGGTGACCTCCTTCTGAGATACAGCGACTTATTGGCAAAAAGTCGCAAATTCTTCCTACCCCCTCTCATTTATCACCGTCACTGGGGGTGACCCCCTTTGAATTTATGGAAAAGTTTTACGGATCCTGAAACTAGAGTCTTCCAGGCAGCCAATGGTGAAGATTTGTTGATCCTAGCTTGCACGTTTTTGACTGATCCACCCGTGTGACAGACGGACGGAGGGACAGACAGACGGACAGACAGAACTGTGATGGCTAAGACGCGCTGAGAACAGTAGCTGCTTTCGCGCGTAAAACACTTAGGCCTACCGCTTAACGTCGACATTGAGCTATACGGTACTTCAAATGCCTCGAATTACAAGAAATTTGAGCTAATGCTCTCGCGTAAAAATGAAATGTCACAAAAACGACCAAACGAACAAGAACGCAAACTCAAAACTGATACAGCTACTGCGCCTGCTCAATATCAAGTTTCAGGGTTGATCAACACTGATATCTCTTCGACATGCTCAAGTGCATACCAACTGCATTCAGTTCGTTTGTGTACTATAGCCAGTAAAAGAAATATTCAACACTGCTTTCCGTAATCTGTCAAGTTTGTAGCACACAGTGCTAAAATACGTGTAATGTAAATGCCAATCACCCCCTAGAATGGATTGGTCCATGACGTAGCAGTATGACGTCATTCCCAGGTGTGCGACGTGCCAGCACGTCGCACACCTGGGAATGACGTCGGTTGGGTAGCATTTCGCCTAATCTCATTTCGCTTAATCCCATTTCGCCTAATCTTTTTTTTGGTAGGCGGACCAACAACAACGACTTGCTTTGTCGTTTTTTGCCTCTTTGACAAGCTTTGCTTTGTCGTTCATCATTTTTTTTCTGTACCATTTTTTGGCCGACCGTATGAAATGCCGTTTTACTATTTAATCCAGAATTCATGATATGTACATATCACGAATTCAGTTCGTGATATCATGAATTGAATTTATGATATCATGAAATGAATTCGCGTGATATCACGAATTCGAATTCGTGATATATACATAATCAAGAATTCAATTCGTGATATGTACATATCGAATTTGATTTGACAAAATTATAACGGAAAAACTATTGGGCTCTTTTTTTGTGGACACACTGCATTATAGTTTATCAGTTAGTGATAATGAACAGTAGGCCTAGCAGTCAACGTGCTGCATTGTCAAAAAGCTAGTTCCTCAACACAATAGTCGCAATGATCTTAATCAAATCAAAACTAGTTCAAAGTTCTAATCGAATTTTTGATAAATCTTATGAGAAGGCCTAGTGCGGCTGATTTGGGTGGTGGACGTCTGCTAGCTGCTCTGCGTCGTCTGCGAGTCCAACTGCTCGCTGTGTAGACAATATGGATGGCCGCATAATCTGCTGCGGTATCATTAACTCATGCCAATCAGCTGCCATTTCCGAGATTGTGATTGTGAAGCGCTACTCATCACAAGTCGGACTTACATAAGCAGAACAATATCAAGTGCCTGACCTGATCGCCACATCAGTTCCACCATGAGGGCTGACGATGCACTAAATCTCATGCTGCAGCTCGTGAATAGTCTTAGAACACGGTGACTAATATTCTTAGCAGGAAGTGCCACATACTTGGAAATCTCGGAATACACGGCAGGCCTAAAGATCAAAGCAGTCAAGATCATAATACCACATCTTTCTGTTTGAAATGGGCGCCTGTCATTCGAAAATGGAAAGCCAGTTCAAATAAATCATAGCCGTTACCCATAGCCTGCATTTCAAGATTATTATTCATAGCTACTTTCAATTTAGCACCGTCACGATAACCTTTGTAATAAAAGTTGTCTGCCTTTGTTCTAACCATAACATAACAGACACAAATTGTGCAGTAGTTCCGTGTATTACCAATGAAACATATCACACACACAACCTGATAAAATAAACCATCACATCATAGGACTAAAAGAAAACAAAGCCAAATATAACTGCCACTTGCTGCCTCATCACAAAAGCAAAGTGGACTGAATGGCAATAGGCTAACATTCCAATTACAATGAAGACAAAAAACTGCAAAAATAACAAGGTAGCAAAACTGCAAACAATTAAATAGCATGAAGCTATGTTCATTTTTGATACTTCTAGAAATTTAAAACCAAAAACCTCCTTGTCAAAAATAATGATGCATGCATACCATCATGCAGTAGCACAATCATAACAAAAGCCAGTGAAAAGTTAGAATGAGACTGAATAAAAAAAGTTAGAAATTAGAACAGACTAAAAGAAATACAGAATACTGAGCAACAAACGAGGCACACCTGGAATGCACAGCTTTTTAACAAACACGACCAGCGTCTTGCATCAATTAAAAATAGCATTAACTTGCAATAGCCATTAAGCACATTTGATTACTTCAATAAACATATCTCAGTAAGCAATGACACAAATCTAGTTTTAGTTTTAATGGCCAGACAGTTGCAAGTGGCAATATACACCACGTCTCAAAAAACCCGAGCCACTTTTATTTTTGAATAACTCAGTGAAACATTGGCCGATTTTGACGAATTCATTGTTGTAAAAAACCATGTAGTGCAGTGACAGTAGTAAGATGAGGTGGCCAAAACTATACTCATAATTTATGCCAAGTTTCTTCATGATGTTAACAGCCAACAATTATAAAAATCAGTCAATGTTTCACGAAGTTATTCACAAAAAAATGTGCCCCAGTTTGTTTTAGACACACTCACTCACTCACTGCTGCGCGTAACCAGCTGTGGGTCATAGCGCCCTCCACGTTGACCGGTCGTCGGCAAGAGCCCATGCGTCGGCAGCAGTGGGTCCGGTGTCCCGCACAATCTGACTCATCCATGTAGTCCGTGGTCACAGTGCATATCTTATTACACTCACAGACAGTTTGCAAACCGGGAGAGATGGGTTAGAGAAAAAAGGTTTGATGTTGAAGTATATGGACATTACTTATACTCTGATCTGTTGCCCCTCACTTGAAATGTGGAAAATTCTTACATTCTGTACAAAAGAACCACACTACCTCATACCCTTGAACGATTGAGACGACTTGCTACAATCTCATTAACTCTCGGCTAGACTTATCACATGCCTTGCAGGTGATGGGATAAAAATAAGTTTTCAATGCCAAGTGACTTGCCTCCAAATATGCAGAACTACTGTACTATCACTGTACAGTGTACATAATTGCAATTTGAACAGAACTGAACACATATTCAAATTCATTTACAAAAGCAGAAAGCTTCCATTTTAACCTGTGGATGAAGCAGACAATGGAAATGTGGGAAAAAATTACATATAATAACATATTGATTTTAACAACAGCTTCAAAACAACTGTCATGTCAAAATGCAGTATCATGACATTCACAAATATAAGCTGCTAAAACAACACAAATTTTAAATTTTGTGCAACAATGCTAAAATCTAATGTATCTAGCTGGATCTTTCAAAAATGTACATCCACTTCTGATTATGTCAAGAAATAGCGTGAAAAAAAACATCCAGTAAAATTCAACCACTGCAATAAAAGAAAGTAAAAACAATTTGACACGTACTTGAAGCATGATTAGCGGGAACACAACATTCGACTGCCGACATTTGACCGCAGACATTTTGCTGCCAGAAATTTGACTGTGTGACTTTTGACCGCTGATTTATTGACCGCGGAGACACTAGACAGTTGCGTACCTGCCTGTTTGCAAGACAAAGTTGCCGCATGTGTAACTGTGACAGTTCCTATTGACATAGATGGCGTTCGTATTTTCAAATTGTGAAAAGCAGAAATTAGCAGGAAATGGACATGTTTATGTTAAGAACTGTTACACTGCTATAGGCCTAATACTGATGGAGACTTTTCACTTGCAGCTCGTATGATTGCAAATGTTGCCTTTGTAGCGCCACAGGATTTAGACGTGGCTGTCCATCAGCTTGCACAATAACTTCGTGATCTTTGAAACATGTACGATCAAGTCCACAATCATGATGCAAGAACCAAAAATTCGACTGAAGCTGCCAATTTTTATACTAATCAGACAAGTTATGTGAAAAACGTTTGCAAAATTGTGCACTGTTAGATCGGTAAATGTTGACGATTTCTTTAGGTCTAATACGATACGTTTACATGACTTGGCGATCAATTGTTTGCAGTAAAACGTCCAGTATCAAATGTCGTGGACCCTGATTAGCAAGGGTCACAGCAAGCAGCCAAACAGAAAAGTAATATTAAAACAAATAAAAATGGGTGAGGTTGAACAAATCCTACAAACAGTCTAATGATACTCACAAAAAAACAGCTACACATCACCAGGATAAAAATGACTTGCCATATGCAATGATGACTTTGTAATGTGCAATATCAAAAAACATGCAGAAATACTGACGTTGCTACTAACGACGAGCAAACAAGGCAAGAATTGTTGCTGTAAAACATGATTTGTGCCTTGGCTGACAAGTAACACCAAAAATACAGCCACAAAATAGCAAATAAGAAGGCACAGCATTCTGATCTGAAGCAATTTTGTAAAAAAACAAGTATAATCACATCACTAACAACTGACGACAAATTCATAAATTACACCAGAGAGCACTCGGTACAGCGCACGCTAAGAACAAAAATCTTCTGCTCTTAGACATCTACAGCAATCACTAAAATTAAATAAAAAATCCTTAAAACCTTCCTGGATCTGGATCAAGCTCGGCATTCAAGAACCCTGATTCTGATTGCTACCAACATCTAAAAAATGTTAAGTACTTGCCGAGCCTTATGGCCCACTGGGCGGCGCTGACCTCTGTTTCCTTAGCCCTCAGCCAGACACCAGTTTTTACACTGCGAGATCACAGATACAAGGCTAGTGCATCGCACGGTGTGCCTGTTTACGTCCCAGCTTTTGCTGGTACTCACTGCGCTTACCCATGCAGGCTGAGTTGATGTTGATCTAGGTGGCTGGTTACATACCGGATGGTCACGCATCCGAGTACTAACCGAGCCTGGTGTTGATTAACTTCGTTGATGCAATCAACGACGCTACCAACTGAGCCAAACCACCACCTAATCCAGTGTTATTTAAGTCATGCCTCATCCCTCCAAATACTTCTTTGAAATGCACTTATAACATGCTGAGACACACTGCAAAAAATGCTAAATGTCAGTTTATGCCCCGATTCCTGATGTAAAAAATCATAAATAATGATCTAGTAACCTACAAAAAAATCAAATTCACCATCATGCCCAGTGTGCCTACCTCTCTAAATAATTTACTCACCTTTTAAAAAAATTATTTCACACAGCGACACACCGAATGCTACAAAATCATAATGCCTTTGTCAGATATGACACACAAGAACTTAACAACTAAAAATATAAAATGCTTTCTTTTGTGATATATCAGACACAGACATTTTTATCCAAAATGTTACTTTTAACGTAAGCATGAAATAAATGCAAGAAAACATTAAACGATTAACTGAACATAGTGAATAAACTGGTGACATTCCATCATAACGACATTATTGTAACAACGCATAACAACCTAAAACTCAGTACATCACAACCGCCTTTCAGAACACAAATGTGCAATATTTTGACAAAGTACACAAATGACATCCATAATCCATATTGAATCTAAAATGTAAAGCAAATGCATTGCTTCACCGGCAAAAGTCAAAAACAAGGACAGATAACCAAATTTTTTGCTTACAAACAAGTGCAACATGAATGCACAACACATCACATCTCAACATTCAGAGTACATTAATTAAACTGCAAAACAACTGTAAAACCTCGACACAAACCAAAACAACTGCATGAATCAAAATGTTTGGTATAACAAAAATTGCACGTCTGTTCTCTATTAGTAACTGAAACGTCTTTCAGGGTTCTCAATTTGTATTGTATCTGTGGACTGTTAAAATAAAAATTTCTACAGAAGTCATGTAATAACAACTACTAAAATGAATTTTGATATGGCAGCCAATTTACCTGGAGTTATTATAGATTTGGCCAGGTTTCCCAAAAGCAAACTGTCAAGAAACACTGAAACACTAAAAACCTTTTCTCAGCTAGATGCTCTTCCTGAGTCCTGACACAAAGCATGGAATAAGAACATCAATAATAACATAAGCACTTGTGCAAAATGCCAAAAATATTGACTACTTGACATGATGCTTCTTTTTTTAACTCAAAAATGAAATGCCAATATTTGACAATATGAAAAAGATTTCATTTAAAATTTAACTGTTAATTATATCAGTTGTGTTAATAAAAGGAAAATCAGAATTTTGTGAGTAGTTACATGGGCCCCTAATAGATAAATGGCTAAGATGCGCTGAAAGCAGTAGCTGCTTTTGCACGAAAAAAGTTTTTGTCCAGTATATTAAAGCTCAGAACTTTTTGAATGCCACTCATATTTGCGTGAAGTCATGATTGACTTGAATGCTCTTATTTGCAGCTAGCGCAAATATAGGTTGTCGTATATTCACATATGCAAATGAAAGATTTACAAACGTATTTGTTAGGGCCTTCACAAAATCAGATGCCACGGGGCTTCACTTTGGTAAACATAGCTACAGACTGGAAAATTGTCATGCAACAGTGAGCCTGAATCTATGCTGTTTGCATTAGTGCTCCAATCATTTTGGTTTAGAGCTATATGACATCACAAATTACAACGACATCATATCTGCAACCGACTCATTAGAGTTCGTAAAGGATGTACGTTTCACTGATGTATAGACTGCAGAGAATATTACTGTCTAATATGTCAAGGCTGAAAACTTTTGGAATGACCCTCGTATCTTCGCCAATTATTGACCGATTTTCAAAATTCTTTCACTGGCACACTCTGCAGACAATTTGCAATAATGTGATTATTATATATCCCATCACATGGTAAATGCGTTTCTACACTACTTTGTGAAATATAAATGTAAGCAAAAACTAACGATAATAACAAAAATTTAGGTTAATAAAAAATGCTTCAGACCAACACTGCTATGAATGATTCATATGACACTAGACTGTGTTATACCCACACAGTCTAGTGTCATGCAGACTGCAATGTTAGTCTGAAGTGTTTTTTTTTCAATTTTACTAAAATGTTTGTTTGTTATTATCGTTATGTATGCATATTTCATTCATATAAATTCACAAGGCAATGTAGAAATGCATTTACGGAGTGGTGGGATCTATAATAATCACATTATCGCAAATTGTCTGCAGAGTGTGCCAATAAATGAATTTTGAAAATTGGTCGCAATAATTGGCGAAGATATGAACAAAAGTAAAGTGGTACATTTTTTGGTCCACCCAGTACATATGTTGGACATTGTGAACTACTGCACAGGAAAACTTTTTCATACGGTACATAGCTCAGTGCACTGTCTATCATACCACAGGGTTCTAAAAATATTAGTGGCTTACATTTATTACCCAAGACTACAAGTAGATATGACAGTAATATGCATGTACAGAAATAATTGAACTAATTTTCTCGACAGGAAGAAAACAATGATGACGCTCATTGTGACTTGTTGTCGACTGACTCCGTACCTGCAGTAAACACAGCAGCCAGTGACGATTTTATCTTCATCTTCCCAAAATCACAGCCTGGGTTATTACCGACACATTGCTAATATTCTATATCTAAGTTTCACCAATGTCTGTCTGAATCTTGCCGAGACACACTGCAAACAACAGCTTATCCCCAATCCGTTAAGAATAAAACATAGGAAAAACGTCAGGGATCCGTGAAAGAATATCCACCTTTCCAAAGGTCAATTAATACATCCCTGTCACACAGACATTCTTCTGCAAAATATCATCGAAATAAATTATAGCTTGTCTATCATACCACAGGTGTTCTAAGAAATACTAGTGGCCTACACTTATTACCAGGTAGTACAATTTGATGTAACAATATTATGCATGTAGAAAAATAATTCAACTGACTTTCTCCACACAGACCATTAATAAAGCACAACCTCCTTAGCAGAGGCAAGATTTATATTTAAACTCAATAACAAATAATAATATAAATGCTACATAAAGCCATGCATATGCGCAAAATAAACAAAATCTGTAAATTACATTTTTTGACATTTAACAACACAATTCAAATGCCCAGCTTTTTATCAAAAATGCAAAAGTGAGTAATAATGATCAACAGTAATGACGACTATAATAATGCTTAAAACCAAAGCAAAGGTTGAGTGGTGAGAGCAAAAATAACACTAACGCCAGAGAATGCTGGTGAACCCTTCACCAACAAGGTAGCAACCGACCATCATGAGCCAACATGCAACTAGAAACAGCAGCCGCTCCGTCCAGCCAAGCACCTCGAGCACTGGGTACACCCACAGATTGGCATAGTACGCGATCCAAAACATCCTACACAACAGCAGAGAAACATGTGAAACACGTTAGAACTTTATACAATGAAAGTAGCACCTTCACTTCACAACAACGGCTAGGATCACGTGGCAAATGGTGGATGCTTGGGTATCACTGCAAGTCACACTTGCAATACAAGCTCTAACCAGGGTTTAAGACCTCAAAAATCTTCCTAAATTTCCATGTTATTTTGGCATCCACAAGTGTCCTGCCAAATGATGACATCTCATTCCATCTAACGGCTTTGGCAGGTTGCACGAGTATGACAGACAGACAAACAAAGAAAAAACAGTACAGTAGCGCTGTCAAAATGTTAATTTTTTAAATGCATCAACAGACGGCATTCATTTTTTAATGCATTAATTACCCAAACCCATTGAGAAGGAGAGCAGGAGGTAAGTTATCCCGGGCCCCGTGACGTTTGGAGGAAGCCCACCTGTAGAATATAGAAAGTTAGAAACATATTTTAAACATATAATCAACAATAACTGTCATAATAGCTAGCATAGAAATCTATTAGCCTGTGGTCGAAATAATTATTTATTTACAGTAGTGACAGAATGGCAACTACAGTTTAGTTACTTGAATTCATTCGACCGTCAAATAACCACAATTTAATGAAATATTGAAACTTTTGCTTCACTGAATTTAGCAAATTAACATAAAATTACATATGTGCATTAATTTTTTTAACGCGTGTTAATTTTTTTCATGTGCATTAATTTATTAACAAATTAAAGTGTTAATTAATGCGTTAATTTGACAGCTCTAAAGTACAGTAATTCTGTAACTACAATTGCTGCATTGCTGATATTTTCAACAATGTCACCTACTACATTCAATAGCTTAATTTGTGGTTTGTTAACTTTCTTTCTGAAACTATTGGTAAGAGATTTATTAAAATTGGCCTACAATTACCAAAGTTATCGTAAAAAAGCACAGTGAACAATTTTTTCACACACATCAGTAAGACGACACAAATTTAACATGTGCTTTGAAGTGAATAGCCTTTTTGAGTACGGCCAAATGAAACAGTGGTATGATCACATGACTACATGCTGCTACAATGCAGGTCTAATTATAAAATGATATATGGCATTTTAACCGACATACGTATAATAAAAACCAAAATGACATTAGCCTCACAAATGCTTAGAAAATATTTGAAAAATAAATCTGCAGCTAAAACCAATCTAGTCTATAAATACATAATTTCATTATCACAATACTGACCACAGTTGGTAGACAAGAGCAAATCCAAGCAGAGCAGAAATACCAGAGATCCGGCTTGGATATTTGTGGTAGATGAACAGTCGTTCAACAACAAGAAACAGCAGAATGTTTGTATGCTGCAACAAACACAACCTAATTTAACACCGCATATTTATTACAAGAAGTCCAAATGTATAAATTTACACATGAACTACCCAGTATTTGCTTAATACTGTCCGATTTCATTTCTTCAGCCCAGCCTATTACTACAAAAACCTAGCACAATTTTTAAACATTGTGCACATGCGAACTGCATGGCAAAACTAGTGTTGTTACGGTTATCGAAATCGGCACCAAAACCGCGGTTTTTAGCAGTTTTAGGCTCTCTATTGACTGATTCAATTTTTTGATTTCAATAAACGGAGCAGCTCTAACGTCTTGGCTGTGCAATAACTGTTAATAGTACACGTACACTTGTCACCCACCGCGGCAAGATGGGCCATCTCCGAGCGGCATCGCGACTCCTCTCACCCACTCCATTCACTGCGGATGTTACCATTCTGCATCAAAACTAAGATTGCCGGCGGCGCTGTACCCCAGGTGTGTAGAGAGAGGGGACCGTCAGTGAGGTGCTAATTAGTGCTGGACAGTGAAGCAGTGTTTCACAACACGCACCACGCTAGTGATGCGACGGCACATGCCGCGGTGAGATGGCGTGACTGGTTACATAATAGGTATTTATAGCAATAGTGGCGAGTGGCAGAGATTACAGACACCCATCGAAGTTGGTGGTGGCTGCGTGGTATCACATAGGGCATGTTGCACCAACGTCGTTCATGATCTCGGTTCAGCTGAACCTAGATCAAAAGTTAAACCAAGATAACGCTGAATTACGTTGCACCAAGTTGAACTCGGATCAGCCGATCCCGTTCAGTTGAACGATCGTGGTTATACTGTAGACAACGCTGATTGGTCCACCACGCTCGGCCTACGGGCCAACTACAATGGCGTCACAGTCACACGCAATGCTTACGAAACAATGGCAGTAATTTGTTCGAATTTTAAGCTTCCCTGAAGTTATCGCACAATTTTCGCATTAACAGTTACATACCATTTCCGAAAATACGCACTTTGTGTTCCAATAGTTACTCATTAATTATTCTACGTCCATTGTCAAGATATATGTTTACCGTTATATGGCATAGCAATGGTGCACCGGCACTCTAGAATGCTGTTTATTTATTCAATAATTAATTTATCCAGCAAAAATGCCTCAGAAAACTGATATAGCACAATTCTAGCATATCCAGATCAAAAGTATAATTAAACTAGACGTCTTATAAATCGATACGAATGAGTTTTTGTTGCTGTGATTAGGGTTCGTTTGTATGTTTGCTGTAACAACGAAACATCGCCACTGAAAATGCGACTTATTCATCTATTTGTTAATTTATTGAGCACAAAGAAAGCATAAAACGAATATAGTAGAAAACTAACATATCTAGATCATCAGTATAATTGCATTAAAAGTCTTATAATTTGATACATGGAAGTTTTTTGGACAGGATAAGATTCGAATTGGACAATTTTTTGCAGCAATAGTATGACGAAACATATTTATTGCGTAATGCACATGCGTAAGCACGAGTTGAACCGAGATCAAAATTTGATCAGTGGTCAAATGGCAGTTCAGAATTGAACAAAGATCAACGCTTGAACCGTTTTGGTGCAACGCAATTTACGGCTGAACTAGGATCAAATTCAGATTTGACCCGGGTTTAAAGTTGAACGACATCGATGCAATGCGCCCATAGTCACTCACTGTGGTGCTGCTATCAACAGCTTGAGCCCAGCGTATTGGCGGGCAGTGGTGAGAGTGCCAAGGTCAGTCGCAGTGAGTCCAGGATTTAATTACTTGCTTGTAGGCCTAATCAACGTTCACACTGTTTCTGTTTGTGTTGTTTGATCTCCTTCCCTCTCTCTGTCCCCATCTCTGTCTGTCTGTCTACCTAACTCTGCTTACGCATGATGAAGTTATGAATATGAATGTCGGCGAATGCTGGCGAATGCTGGCTGGAGCTCACTCGTTCTGAGCATTGTGCATTTGCCTCCGCCCTCCCGGCCATCTCACTCACTGATGCTCGCACAGCTGCCATCTGTGGGTCAGTCTTTACATGGCCATCAACAGAGAGTCTAAAACTAGATGCCGTGGTCTTATACTAGGCATGCATGCTATCAAGTCATCCAAACCTAAACTAATCATGCGTCATTAGTGGGTGCCATGAGTCTGTCTTGTCTGTCCGATCTCTCTCAGCAACGTGCCATCACCCGCCTACCTACGAAGTTTGTGTCTAGCAGGTGTGCAGGCATACGGCTGTAAGTGAACTGAACGTCCGCGTTGGTTTTATTGCTGGTCAGAAAACCGAACCGTACAGAACCAAAACCGCAGTTTTTCCCCAAAACCGAACTGAAACCGACAGACCTCGACCAGTGTGAAACCGTAACAACACTAGGCAAAAAAGTACAAATTCTATTGTCTATGCCACAGCAAAAAAAGTTAAATGAGTGCTCCTAGTTATTATGAACAATTATCTAAAAGTCTACCAAAAGCTGCCACAATCATAACCTCCATTTTCCGTTCACTGCACTTGGATACAAAATATGTATCTCCGCTGTCTGTACTCAATGGAATTCATGCATAACAGCCTGACAACTGTTCAGGTGTTCCTGTTAGACAACAGTTAAGCCTAAAATACATCAGGCTTTACAGAGCTCATAAAAAATAATAAAGCAACTGGATGAGAACTGATACTCACCCACATATGATTCAGCCAAGAAGGAAAGACCTTGTCAAGAGCAGCTGGATATATAAGCTCACGATCAATAGCATACAGAGTCCAGAATACTGTTGTCACAAACTTACAACCACACAAACTGGATAAATCTAAGCTATAAGCACTGTATCACCAGCATACACAATTACTGTTATATTATGTACACAAAACCAGCTCGTTGAAACGCTATTTTAACTGCCATCATTTTCACACTCACGCAAAGATTCAAACTTTCAACAATAAACTTGCACTGTCTGCACTCTGCAGTCAGCAACAATCTTCACATCACCTCCTCATAAAGTGTTACTTAAACTGATCTCCATATATGAGTGTCTAAACAATTTCTTTAACTGCATTTTATACCTCACTTACACAAATGATCCAACAACCAACTCTACTGTAAAAAAAACAAACAATAATTTGCACTTACCATACTTCCTGGAAAGACGATTGAAGCAGCAATAAAATCGCGAAATTGTTGCAAAGCAGACTTATGTGAGTTGGTTTGGTCCTTAGATGGCAGTGAGTTGCTTCCAAAAATGTCATTAACGACTGAATAGCCAAAGTACATTGTCTGCACCAACTGAAAACAACAACACAGAATGATTCAAACTAGTATGACAACAAAGAAATAACAATTTAAATTACTGGTATACTGTAAGCTGCAAATGGTCAGTGCTGAAAAGTTCAGTACTACGAGGGGCATTCAAAAAGTTTTGCAAGTCGATATGTTAGACTGAAAAAACTTTTCAAAATTGCTGTACTTACTTTAGTTAACCACAAACGGAAACGACATTTTGCGGACATATAGGCCTATAAGGCAATAAAAGATGGCCGACCACTGGTCATTTATTTTAGCATGATTTTAACTTTCTATATAATTTCCACCGATGGGTGATTTTAGCCTGGAAAGTGATCGGTGAAACTAACCCTTCAGAGTTATTTTCACCGATCGGTGATCGTAACCGGCTCCATATTACCCACACCTTTACGGCGCTACGGCACATCTCTTACTAGGCGTTCGATCGCGCGGGGTCCGCATTTTACTGGTCCGCAGTTTACCCACTGGTCCGCACTGGCGGTCCGCAAATTTTGGTCAGCAGTTTACCCGTCCGCAGGTCCGCAAGTCCGCAGGTCCGCGCTATACCACAGCCCTTTACACCGAGCGAAATGCCGGCAGTCCTAATCGTCCATAACTTATCACATACCTGATTCCAGAATGTCAGAAATTTAAATCTTCCAGCATACGTCTTTCTATGCGGTGCTGTCGGAATGTTTAATGTTTCGTAGATAAGAGTGAACATGTACAGAGCAAATATAATCAAATGAAACAAAAATATCATCACATTCATGTTAGCGGCCGCCATGGTTACAAGAATATTTAACCAAAGACTATAAATAGCTACAGAAATGCTCCTTCAGGGATGCCGTCGTTTAAACGAAAACACCGTATAAACGTTTAAAACGTTTAAGCCAAAAATTTGGCAGCGCGCTTTCAATGCGTTAGGGCTGAACTTCTTGTAAACTGCGATCGTTGAAGCCAGTGGTTTCCATTCAACGCAACAGACGCAACGTTCGCAGCTCGCTCAAGCGACGCAACGGCCAAAAACATAAGAACGAAGCGGTGCGTTGTATTCTTTGCGTAAGGCCTACTTTGCGTTGAGTTCGTTCATTGTCGCGTATGCGTGCGTTGCGTTGGAAAAACTAGGCTTATCATCGTACGTAGCCTGACGACAGCTAGGCTTTTGGCCTATAGCTAGCATGAAAGGGTAGGGACGATTCCCAATTAAAATCCCAATATTCAGGTCGAAGACTAGGCCTAATAATCACAAAGTTGCTGGAAATCGAGATGCGAGATGTTACACATAAATAATATAGCACCATTTGCTAGACGCCGGTTTGGTCCCCATATATTCGTGGGTGTGGAACATTCGCCCGTACGAACGCTTGCCGGTATCTGTATGAACTATATACGGCCTGCTACCGCATAGGCGGACGTTTGCCCGTACGTCACCAACTTCAAAGTCTATAGCATAGGCCTACACACGGTCTTTCCGTCTCAAAATTTGACTCATTTGGTGAGTTTAAAACAAAGTTTATTTTTTAAAGAATGATGGTCTATGTCAGCAAATTTCGTGACTTGACAAATTCTACAGGTTTTTTAACAGTGACAAGATCAGTGACAAGTTTACAGTACATGCTACAACTACGCGTTGATGTGTTTTTACGTGCGAAAGCAGAATGCTTCGCGCGTCTTTGCCATCGTCTGGGCGTCTGTCTGTCTGTCTGTCACACTCGTGATCTGTATCAAAAAGGTGCAAGCTAGAATCACGAAATCTTTATTGTGGGCTGCCGCAAGGTCTCTAGTTTATCGTGACAAAATTTCGTGCCACTGGGTGCAGGGGTTCCCTCGAACGAGGGCGTCAAAGAGGGGTACCCCCCTCTAAAAAGACGTTATTTTGCCGTTATTGGCTCGAATAATGTGAAAACGGTTGCAAATAGGTACATACATGCTGCTTATCATAACAAGCACTGGTGACAGGCTTTTTGGATTTAACAACATCGATGACCTTGAACGACCTTGAACAGTTCTCAAAAAGAGGTTTTTCGCAATTTTTGGATGCAGCGCACATTTCAACACTGAATTGCGACGAAATGGCTGGAGATAGACCAAGACAACCTGCATATGAAATTTTCAGCATTCAACGTAGATTATAGCAGTTCAAGTCCCGATCCCCTAGGTTCAAGAAGGCCGGCGCAGGCGGGCGTCAAAGACAGCTACCCCCTAAAAAGTGGTTATTTTACCGCAATTATCTCGTGTAGCGTGAACACGGTTGCAGATAGGCACAGACATGCTGCTTATC
>Ga0209367_1006905_pt1 | contig 15665 bp, 4 predicted proteins | sample WorMetLIZISLAND2_FD_187412 | JGI IMG/M metagenome (GOLD analysis project Ga0209367, IMG submission 187412) | Marine gutless worms symbiont microbial communities from Max Planck institute for Marine Microbiology, Germany - Olavius geniculatus... ... | reverse complement strand
GCCATCCCCGAAAACCATACCCTAGAACCAAAAATTACGACTCTATCTTATACACAGCCAAAGTTATGACCGTTTAAAGAATTGCTTAATTTTCCCCATAGGCGCCATTGTAATTTTTTCGATTTTTAATTGTTATAGTGTGTATATAGCTGTATTCTTATCTGAATCTGTAATCTGTAATCTAATCTGAAGCTTAGTTGACCTTGGTGTTGATTATATACCGAGATGGTTTACCTGTCTGTAGACAGTCGTCTATCCAGGGAGTAACCACCTGACCGAGAGTTGAACGTCCTAAGCTAGGACGTGTGGGAAGCACTGCAGAATCCTCTGTTGGTGTTCCGGCGTTTTTTTTGTTTCTTCTGAGTATGGTCAAGCTTCAGCTAGTTGAAGACTCCCGGCCATGCAGTGACCGTGGAAGTACCCTCTGTGCATTTGGCACTTGTCTGGCAGTGGTGCGCTATCTATATTTAAGTTGACGTTTTTACTTACTTACTTACTTACTTAGGTACTTAATAATTTAGTGCTGCGTGCATGGTGCAAAAATGTCTTGAGCGCAGAACTATACCGCTGATGAAATAGAGATGTATGTTTGTACCTATGGCTCCTCGGTGAAGGGTTACGGTTTCCTTTCACCAATATCAGTGGAACGTCGTATTATGGTTTTTAAATCCACTTTGGGATTTGCCTGTTTTTACGCAGGAGCATTTGCTTTTAGGTTAAGGTTCATGATGTTGTCTTCACTCGTAGTTGTTGTTGACATTGAAGTAGCTCAGGTGATTCTAACATTCCGTTGCTGTATTCAATGCTCTGTCGAGTCATGTTTCTTTCTAACTGGTTTAACGTATTTTATCTGACCTGTTTGGCCCCGACCCGACCCAGATTCAGCGTCTCGATCTCTTCTTAGCTGTTAGTGGTGATGGTTAATTTGCATATTGAAACTGTATTCAGTATTAACTTTTTACAATACATTGTTATTGTGTTATATAGTTAAGACGTTATGAGTAATTTACGTATTAGCAAAAATTTTCTTCGGCCAGTTTTTTCCTCAATGCCATTGTGTGTATGGTCATTTTAGTCAAGTTGATTTTTTGAGTATTGCTTTTGATATTTCTGTTAGACCCAGATCTGAGTCACAGTTTGGAAATTTCAAGGTTTATTCTGGTTTTAATTACTGTTGTGTTTTAATAAATCTATCATTGATACTGTATAGACATTGTTACTGGTTTGCTTCTTCAGCCCAATGTATTTTTACTGATATTATGGAGTGGATTAACATTGACTACGATAATTTGATTACAGTTGTTCCTTCTTTTTACTTTATCATTCAGTGCTTTTGTGGTGCAGGTTGGTTGAATAGTTGTAGGTCTTTGCGGGCTGCATAAAACTGTTGAAACTAAACTAAAATTCACGTGCGATTTTGTTTTAGGCGTCTATGCAGTGCCTTCTTCTGCTTGGGCCTAAAACATAAATTTCTGGCAGAAAAGTAGGGACGGAAGGCGGATTGTTTTTCGTTCATGATATATTATGTAATATGACATAACAACCCGTAAAACAAACGACACAATGTCAATGATGTCATACTGAACAGTAGGCCTACCCACTGCAGCATCAAAGACTAGAACTGGTGTGAACCAGCAAACTACAAACGACAGCAATATTTTGAGGATTCAATAAAAATTAATTAATATTTTATGGACGAAGGTTTTATTAAGGGACGGACGGAAACGGGAAGCACTGGAATTATTTTTTTCAGGCCTCGTAAAAAATTGCATGCGAGTTTTAGTTTAGTTTACGTAGTTTTGCTTGAAGACATTCCCCCTCTATAAACATAACGATCATGACAACAGCATAGGCCTTTGTGTTAATTTCTTCCAGACTTCCATATACATGTACGTTGTGAGACGAGTCTTGTCTGATGTCTTGTTTTTGACTCACCGAGACAAAAATACAGGGTGGGCCAAAAAAGTAAGCTATTGCACTTTGTCCATATTTATCTGTTCCATTGCTATAGCAATGTGGTATGTCATTCTGTGTGTCCGTGTGTAAACACTCCTACGGCCGCAATTTTGACTCGATTTTGATGAAATTTTGCACAGTGATTCGGGGCCCGAAAAGTAAGATCAGGTTTGTTTGGGATAAAAATCTGATAACATCTTCCCCTATTTTACCGCAAATTTTAAAAATTTTGCGTTACGGTTTATGGGGACTTCAAAGCGGTATAACTCGGTCCCCGTAATAATTGCGCGCTGTTTGCACCTACCCCCTATTTTCGGCCCCGGGCTGTCTGATGGTGTCGTTTAAATTTCTCCGCTGCCGACCCCTTTTGCCATGGCAACGAATTTTGGCGCAACGAATTTTGGGACAAAATTGACTACAACTCTGCCCCCGTGGAAGATAATTGCGCCCTTTTTTGCACCTACTCCTCTTATACGCAGCTGCTAGGCTATATAGCGTGACAATGGGACAGATACCTCGTTCCACAGAACGTATGTCTAGTTTCACTAAATATTAAACAATTTTAAAATTTTTTCACCAGTGGACTCTAAGAAATTTGCTACTCAGGGGCATGCACACCGCACTTATGTCGCTACACTTCCTTGTGAGATATAAATATCAAAAAATGTACAATATCTACAGATGCACAGAAGGTATAATGATAAATTTTTGAAGTATTTAATTAAATGTCAAAATATGAGTTATAGCAAGTGTCAAAAACATTTGGGGATATATCGGACATTTTTTTTCAAATAATTTGAACGATTTTACTGTGCACTAATTTTCAATGTACATTAATGCAGCTTGATGGCAGCTATTTTGCTCAGGACAGCCATATAAAACGAACCGAGGTGATAACGTCACGTCGTTGTTGGAAGAGGACTTAAATCTGCCGAGAACCGTAAAGCTGCAGCGCTACACACGTACGATTTACGAGTAAGAACTGTAGGTGTTGTGATTTATATTGCAGTGTAATGCCAGTAACAGACTTGGCGTTAATTGTGACGACTCAGAACAGTGACACACGGAGCGTAATTTACGACAGCAACAGAACCTCCGGATATACTAGGCTTGACGGTGCAGGCTTCTTTTTCGTCTTTTTTAGTGAAACAATTTGACTACAAGTAGGCCTAAGCATTGGCGTCGCCAGCTATAGGACGGGCGTGCAATAAATTTCGCAATTCGATAGGCCTATTAGACTGAAAAACGTTCTGAAATCTATACACCAGTAGTCTAGGCCTATATTTTTTCTTTATTTTCTATCAGTTTGAGGCCTATATGTAACATTATTATTGTAATTTATGACCTAAAGCGTTGAACAGAAACAATTTAAAATCTGTCTTTAAATTGGTGGTGCTCGCTACCCAAGCAACCGATTTCGTTGTCTATATCTAAGTACGTGTAGACCGTGGAGTTTTGGCTTTATTGGAGAGTAAAGTAAGTACACATACTTCGGACTAGACAGTTGGCTTAACGTGTTAAATTGTTAACTCAAAGTGTTTTGTAGTGACCAAAATGTCACCTAGTCGGGCCATTAGACCTACAAGTAGCACTGCGTGACATATGACATGACGTGACATCGTGATTCGTCACGCAAGCAATACTAAGTTAACTAAATACATTGCGAAGGTAACAAGTGGCAACTTTGTGACAGGTGTTCTTTGTACAACAATGTCTGCCCTGGAAATGAACCTTAAAAACCGCAAAGCCTTTGCAAACCAAACGACGTGGGCACGTTTTAAAATGAGTTCTTAGCCATTGTTTGCCTCTCTCAGATTTCAGACTTTGAACGATTGTACAAACGCAGATAGGCTATGTTACACAGAAAATGACACAAACGTAACTACATGAAGCCCAGCTGTCGCTAGGGTAGCCGACGATACTGCCTCGCAACGTGCATATTTGAAGAGGTGGGGGGTTGGGACTCCTTTTTTGGGAAAGAGGTGTCTGTAGAGGGTCGACGATTGCGTTGCTAAGTTCCTATAAGCTGGCAATAGTGACCATGTCGCTATCTGCAGCGGTTTGGTCGCAATTTGCAACCCAAATATTTGGGACAGGTGTCAGTGCCCCGTTCTGTGAAAAAAGGGAACGGTCAGCAATGAAAGCGTTAGAGCATTGGTACATGTAAATATATAGCCTGTTAACAGCAACCGTTTTTCTGAACCAACAGTTTGGCCGTAAAGCGCCATGCCTTTTTGGGGGGAGGTAGAAGCCCCCATTTTGAGGGAACAAGTCACAGTAGGGGCTTGACGACGGTACCGTTTTATGGACCGTTGGTATGTTTAATAACGTTCGAATAGTAGCCTAACTAGTAGACTAACTATACTGCTGACTAAGACGGTTTGGCCGCAATTTCAATTCGCAATGCCAGTTTGGAAGTGCTCCCGTTTAGAAGAATGGAAAGTCGTAGAAGGTCCGAATTGATATCACAGGGTAGCAGTCAAGCAGCCCCATTTGCTTCTTCAGACAGCTTTTTTGGTAAGACGTACCGTTTAGCCACCATACATAGAGCCTACGTTACAGGCGACAGACAGACGGACACAACGTCATACCATCAGCGAGACCGTTATAGTACGGTCGGCTGAAAAGTCGACATCAGTCAAGTAAGCAAGTCAGCCTAGATGTCGGTCCATTAGTGACTAGCGACGGCGTGTTCGAATTGTCGCTGTATAGGCCTAGTTATGTTCAGGACGACACCAATTGCCTTACCCCACCTCAGGGTGTCTACTTGAGATTGCTCACAACTGCTCCGTTTTAGCATTAGAAAAGTCGTTTTAAAACCAAAAATGTACTAAAATCCTTTGCGGCTGCCAATAATGATTTGCTCAGAGATTCCGTGGCCGTTGGGAGTTAACGACGCTTTCCTGGACCCACCCACCCCCAGTCGGCCGGGGAAAACACACTCCACAGACCCCAACCCGTCGCTGCGCTTCGTCCCCAATGTTGGATTATGTACACTGTATATTATAAATCGACGACATCGTAAGTAAGTCGTCTCTGCCACATGGCTCAGACGTTCAATATGTTGGTTACTTGTTGAAGTCGCGACAGTGAAAAAACGAGGCACCAGCTGGCGACGTAATCACTTGATGGCGCCTGAGGGAACACTATCAGCAGTCGTTGTAGTTGTTTAAGCAGTAGTAGTAGTTTGTAGTAGTTACAGGCTAGTAGACGTAATCCGGTGTAGTAGTGGTGGAGCTACGGTGCGTTGTCCGTCGAGTGCTAATCGGGCTGAACTCACCACGTTGTCGAACTGAAAAGCACACATCATTCTACTTGTTAGCGGCTTTTGACTTAATTATTAACCCCAGGGTCTAGAATCTTGACTTCAAAATTTACGGCAAGTTCTGCGTAACAGTACGTCTTCACTAGAACCGCTGGCACAATCGCGTACTGGCCTATATTTCGTTAAAGAAGCTGGTTGTTGATAGAGACGGCCATCTGGCCGACTTGAAAACCATGTAGCTTTATTGGGTTTAACCACGGCTGGCCCAGAGCATCAAAAGGGAGATGAGCTCCCACGCAATGGACCTTGTGCGAAATCTGTTTTCGGATTACTGTAGCTAAAATTTTTGACTCGGATCTTCGCCGAATTTAAATCACAGCTTCCTGTTAATTAACATATTGTCAAGAAAAGTATATTAGGAAACTGATTCAGAGTACGAGAGAGACTCTTGCAGCAGCTGTTGCTTTGAAAAAGCTAAAACTCAGCAGTTTCAGCAAGAATCTCAGCAGCTTAAAATTCTTATGTACAATGTAGCCTATATAGGCCTACAGCCCCTGTGGTTGGCTCTACCACGCAGCAGTCTTGTAGCAGTTCTCTGTCACGTGCGCCGCTCAGATGTCACGTGGTCGGTCTATTAGTGTCAGCGCTTGACGTACTAGCGCGCTGTCGGCGATGCTTTAACGTCTGGCCTAGCGGCTTGCACGTCACCGTTAATTATCTGTAAGCCTTGTCGGATTAGCCACATTGCAGCAGCAGCAGCAGCAGCAGCAGCAGCGACCGTAATGCCTCACTGCATAGCTTATACCTGCCTGCTCTGGCAGTTCGCTTCACTGTAGATAGGCCTGTGCTTTCGGTCTCGTGTGGCCGTCCTAATAGACCGCATTACAGGTCTTTTCCGTCCGTCCGTCCGTCCGTCTTATCCGCTCGGGCTAATGACTCGTGCTGAAACAAAAAGCAGAAACCAAAATATTGGTGTTGAACGTTCGCTGGTGGGCCATTTTTAGCTCAAAAGGGCTGAGATACGAGTGGGCGTTTAATTTTGCCCCTTATGTTCCGCCAAACGGTTCCGGAGACTACTAGGCCTACTGAGTACGTCTCCCTGTCTGTGTTTCTGTCTGTCTGTGTGTCTGTGTGTAAACATGTGCGTTCAGCAATGAAGCCCGGGCTTAAACTGTCCGCACGCTAATACTACGTGAGTAAATAATTCATTAAGAAGGAGTTATTACTGCAGTCGCGGCCGGACACCAGCACAATCTGTTTAAACGGTTTAGCCAGCACGTCTTTTGACTTTACTACGCCTAACTATTCTGACAGACAGAAACATGAACGGACGGAGTTTGGGTCCAAATCCCACTACTTCGATTTGTTGTGGATTTTGCCGTACAGCTTGTTGTACAACAACAAATCCGCACCAACTCGAAACTAATGAACTATGGGCCTTAACAGACAAAGACTAGTCTTATGCTTGCGACTGTCGAAGGTAATCTAGACATTTTGCATCACCCTTAGTGACAGAAGACCACGTTACGTCAGGTAGCAATGTGACCAATCTAAGGTACTCTTCGCGCGCATCATTTTAATTTGTATTCTTTTAAAAACTTTTTCGTTCCTTTTGGCATGTATTAGAGACCTGGCGTCTAATTGAGACCCGTTTAATATTTACACTAATAGTGACAGCATGGCGTCAAGATCGTTATTGGAAATTGTATTCCCGAAGTTCATAAAAAAATTGCCCGATTTTAGAAACAGGGAAAAAATTTCCAATAATGGTCGATGACGCTAGTTGCCGTTTGTCTTGTTATACCTCAACGCATGCGTCTATCTGGCGCCGTTACGGATATATGGCGCCTCAAAGATAATGGAGTCACGACCTTGATCATTTGGGGTCACGTGAGATCATAGGTCACGCGACCATTCGACTCCCGGGAATCGACTTCCTATGGGTGGTCTATATATAGTGATCATGCGTCTATCTAGCGCATTTTTGGAGATATGGCCGTTTGAAGTTCTTCCAGGAAAACTCTTCCAGGAACAGAGGTCGGTCGTTGGTCTGTCGGTCGGTTGGCCCTCAATATTACACTGATCTCATGTACTTCTCTTCGCTACGTTATGAACGTAGCGTGCGAGGAATAAATAGAAAAATTCGAAAAAATACAATGGCGCTTAAGGGAAAATTAAACAATTATTTAAACGGTCATAACTCCGGCTGTGTATAAGATAGACTCGTAATTTTTGGTTCAATGATATGGTTTTCGAGGCCGGCCAATCTAATGGTGTTAAATTTATTCTGGACTTTCACTGGTTGCCATGGCAACGAAATTTGGGACAAACTTGGCTATAACTCGGCTTGTGTAAGAGTTAGCTGCAGGATGTTTGCGCCTATAGAAGGAGGGGGGTCGGGGATGGACCATCGAATGCTGCGAATCAAATTTTACTCCCGACCGACCTTGGTTGCCATGGCAACGAAATTTGGGACAAAATAGGCTATAACTCGGTTTCTGCGAGAGATATCTGCAAGATTTTTGCGTCTAACAGGGGGTTTTGGGTCGTGCAAATAAAATGATTCCAGTCAGTCTACAACGGCTGACCCTCGATCGTTGCCAGATGGACGTTATTTCCTTCCACTACAGAATTTGTCTAAGATTTTGTCCCAATGGGAGATTTTGTCCTACAACAACTTGGCATATAAGCCTATTTTTATTTTATCGGGGTAGAGGGTAGCAGTGCCATGGCAGTTAGAAATCGTATCCCGGATTACTGCGAACAAACATGTCGAGTTGTTGACGTCGTGACTTGCAGGGGCACGTGACATCACAGCGGTGTCAGACTGGCAGGAAATCAGCAAATCAGTTAGTCTGTCAGCGGTCTAATGAACTGCTGCTTCTCCCAGGTTGGTTCTATGCCTGGAGGCCACGTGCGCAGCGCGTCTGATGTACAATATTATATGTACATGGCATCTCCCTGCAACGGTGATGTGCCGGCTGGTTTATTTGTCAAACGTTAACACCAATTCTCTGAAAGTTCTGCAATAAATTTATTTATTGTTATTTTTTTGCGAAGAAGGTTACGTTCTAGTCTATTTCAGCAACATTCTAAAAATTGTTTTAGACAGAAAAGCGTTATAAGGTTTTTCTTCAATTTTTTAACAAATATTGCATAATATCATAGATGTAAAAACATTTTTTAATGTATTTTATAAAAGTTTAAAAACATGTTATTATGTTATTTATTTTTTAACGTTTTCATTTGGTTAATGTTTTTTTTATTTTGTTAATGTTTTTTTTTATATATTTTAATGTTTTTGTGCTTTTTAAGTGGTGTTTTTTGTTCTTGTTGAAACATAAACGTACATAATCACAAATATGATTTATTTCTCATGGACAAATTGCGTTCAGCTATTTTTGATCTGCACATTCAGTACATTCCGGTTTTTAGTCATTACAAATGGTAGGTTTTTGTTTTTCATTATCTGAGTTAGATATTCTTTGCGTGTATAACGGCGAAAAAAGTAGCGATTGCAAACATCTGCAGTTTACTGTTTTTATGCAATTTTTAAAATGTTTTTTTTTATAAAAGTGAAAAAAACATGTTTTTAACATCTATGCATAATATGCTTTTTATACGGTGCGAAAATATTTCCTACCTGTCCCAGTCAGGGGCGTCATTTACAGTGAGACTGGAGGGGTCTGCAAGAACAATACGTTATTTATAGATTGAGACCATTTACTGAAATGACACCACTGGTCTCACTGCTGTGTACAAGACTGCATGGAACAAATTACAAAGTCACTATCGACTGTCTGTCAAAACGCAGAAAAGATATCAGGAACTGCTCAGATTAGGCCTATAGGGCCTATAATAAAATGTACACAATCTGCGCATCGCTACGAAGTCCCTGTCATGACAGAAGAACGGCAGCATGCAGTGGTTGCGACGATTGCTGATAACATTAACCTGCAGCAACGGCTCGTGCAGTATGGCAGACCGACCAGCATGTTTTTCATCACACCTAGCAACACACTTGACACTCTCACACTCACAGTCGCAACACACCTCTGTAGACCTACGTCGATCTGTCCAGGGACGGCGCCACCGTCAGCAGAAGGTTAAAGGGTGCAAATAGCTCTTCACACGAAACTCATGTCACAGCCACAGAGCGTCACCTGCCATACAGAGCCACACGGCGTGTTACTTGCCACCCGGCACAGCTGAAGCCTGAACGCGCCCCGCCTTAACGCCAGCCACACAGGCCGGTAATCGATTTATTATAAACAAGCTTTAAAGATGGAAGGCTGGGATGATCCGAGTCATCCATTCAATCAGCAACCGCGTCCGGTGTAGCGCAACTTTGCTGATCGAGATGCGAGACCACCGCGTTAAACCACCATCGCACCAAGCCAGCGATATTGTGGCCTGCGGTCATGGCCAGCCCATACACCTACCACTTCTATAGCAGTGCCATGGCCACTACACTGTCTGGCTTAAAAAACAATTTTTTTATCATAACATGAAGAAAAAAGGCGCAATTTTAATAAATTTTGGTATAAAATCGTGGGCTCAGAGCCAGAACGCATTAACTCGCGCGCAGCTAAAACCGAGAACATCGAAAAACAAAGTTTGCAGCACGCTGTAAATTCAGCCAGGCAGGCGACAGAAACGATAAAGCATTCGTAGCATTAGCAATTCACTGTTGAATACATTATAAATAAATTATTATACCCAAGCTTTAAAGATGGAAGGCTGAGATGATCTGAGTCGTATCCATCCAATCAGCAACCGCGTCCGGTGTAGCCCAACTTTGCTGATCGAGATGCGAGACCATCGCGTTTAACCACCGCATCAAGCCACCGATATTGTGGCCACCGCGGGCATGGCCAGCCCATAGAACTACCACTTCTATAGCAGTGCCATGACCACTGGTAGGGCCTACTCAGATGTAGGCCTAAATTGACTGAAGTCGACTTGATCGAAGTTTTAGAGTCGAGTTGAGCTGAGTGGAACTGAATTGAATTCCGCTGTAAAAGTGATTTCGGGCTGATTTCAGTCCAAGTCGACTAAAGGTCCACACAGAAATTTCTGCGAGTTAAGTTTTATAATTTTTCCAAGTAAGTTATCCAATTAACTTCCTTAGCGATATGAATTGAGTCATCAGCAGATTGTCGTCCTGAGATTGATGACATTTCAACTGGCATTAGCAGGTTGTCGCAGACGGCCAGCTAATAACAATTTAATGAGGTGACCAACTGACCATACATGTATGTCCGTCCATATCGCACCATGAGCTTATTGATTGACCAGTGTCAGGCGCTGCAACTGGGACGCTGAAGGTAGAGGTGGAAAACATGGCACATTTATGCACAGTTATTGTTCATGGTTTTCGTGCCGTTCGCGGATTTTGCATTTCCTGTTGTGTGTATACGCTCCGGCGTTGTCGCGTCTTGCACAGAAAATACGAATTTTGATGTAAAGTGTAATAATAACGTGAACGACGATAGGCCTACGTTTGTGTGTCTATGTGTATGGACTTCAGATATTGACAAATACTCTCGCGTTTCTCACCCATGAATTTTGGTACTACGTTTTACCACTAAGTTTTTCGACCAGGCTGCTTTTTAATGCGCTGAGCAGCAAACACGCAGCAAACAGGTTTACAGTAACTGGACAGGCATATCGACTTTGAATCAGCAAATCGATTGGTTTATTGCTGAGCCCATTCAAGTTGAATTGCTTTCAAGTTTCAGCAGTCGACTTCAGTCGATTTCAAGTCGGTTCGATCAAAGTCGAGTCAATATAAATACTGTCGAATACAGGCAGTCCAACGTCTAGGCCTACTTAGATGTTGCATGATTTGTGCTTCAAAGAAACAACTAAAAGTAAGGACGTAGCGTAAGTACGAACGTCGACGTATACGGCATAGGCATACACGCTGCACATTCGTCACGCGTAAAGTTAGCATCATTTCAGGTCAGAGACATACGCGGATGTCATGCTGGCATCAAAGATCGAGTGCTGCAACGAATAAAATACTTGAATTCGACTGCAGACGTCCACTGAATGCTGGCCTAGCGACAGCACAGCGACAGCGAGAAGGACGGAGCGGCATGGCGGCGACTCGTGGCAACGACGACGTCGACGACAAGCTCCTGAAGGAAGAAGAAGTGAATAACTGAGTAGATCCCAGTAATAAACTGCTACTCTACTGCGCGTGCTGAGATGTAGTGCGTGCGTGGATTATCAGCAGCTGAGACGACACGGGAAGAGTCGTATCATATAGGCCTAGAAACAGCGTTATTATTACTGTGATTAGGCGGCCTACGCTATACTGCACGTACAGACTCTAATTAGCTGTCTGTCTGTCTGTCTGTCTGCGTGCCTGTACGCCTTATGTGTCTGTTTGTGTGTTGCAGCTATAAATTCAATTACTATTAGCTCTCACCCACTGTGCACTGCACTGTAAAATGTAACTTAAGCCGCATTACGACTTTTGACGCCCGTCCGTCCGTCTTTCTGCCCGTCTGTCCCGTGCGGGCTCATACCTCAGAAACCAAAAGAAATGGAACACAATTGGCGTGGACGTTCCACAGAGCCGGAGCAACCGGTATTTCAATATCTATTTCAAAAAGTCAAAGATCAAGGCCATCGGGTATTTAAATCTGTAAAAAAACGACGCACACCTCGCGCATTTACAAGTTCGGTTCAAGTCGGTGGTTATCAAGCGCCGTAATTGAGTGCATTTATAAACAGTCGATCTGTGCAGCACGTTACTGGCTTGATATACTCGGCAGACGACGTCGTCGGTCACGAGCAAACGAAAAAGCAATAATAGCCCATATGCAGAGAACGTCGCAGGGCAGCTGACAGCTGTCGTCCACTGAAAGAATATTATTGACCACAGCGCAACATGCAATATGGAACATCACGGTCCGGAAGTAGATGATGGTCGGCGGTAGTTACGTGAGAGCAGTAGCGTCATTACTGAATGCGACTTTGAAGCTCGGTTGATTGATGTCAACCTTGCAGAATCGTTGTCCCAGTTCATGACTGTTGCGTAGGGTCTATATTATATAGACTATACGCTAGATGTAAAAAGCCAGCATCGCAAAGCCAAGTTGCTCGTCAGTGAACGTCTCCAGACACGAAGCAGGACACGTAGGCTTATAACTTAATGCAAAGTTTGATTTGAGTTCCGGGTAGCGGGAAATTCGCACATAGGACAGTACCCGAGACGGAAATTTTGCAGTAGGACTAGCCTATTTAAACCACACCGGCATATCTCAGTAACATTGTGAAATTTAACAGTGGAGTTTCTGGTTGTCGACAGCTGCGTTCTTCCATCACCTACGCAGATGTTGTCGTGAGGACACGGACCCAGTTCGAAAAGCGCGCCTTCTACGTCTGCTGTCCAAATTATCCATAATCAAATTCCTCCCCACACCAGAAACATTGAATCCATTCTGGCTTTTTGCAAAACTATCAAACTTTCCTGTTTGCTAGCTGTCATTTTGTAATGCACTATCGGCCTGTTTGTGAATAAGGCACCAAAACGTTGATAGACTGATTGATTGAACTAGAGAAAAACAGAGAGAACCTTATTCAATTTCAGTTCAACCGTGTGGTCAAAGTAAAAAATATCAAAAGACTACATGTAGGGCCTAAGTGAGTAAACTACCACTTATAGTATACCTTCTTAAATATTAATTCGTTTCTGTTGCTTTAAAAGTGCTTCTCGACATTCTTGGTGAAGTTTTCAACAAATGTGTTTAAATAAAAACGTTAAAAAAATATTAAAACGTTAAAAACGTAAAAATCATAGCAAAAAACGTAAATACGTTTAGTATATCCGTAGTAATTGCTGGTCATTTTAGCCTACGTGCTGGAGGAATGCGGTGACAACGCTTGTCATTCTGTGGCGAAATGTTTCAACTAAAAAGATTTAGGAGAGCGTCAATAACAACAATGACGCAGATGACGAGGATCGAAAATACGATCGATTAAAACGTCAGCGAAATATTGGTTACATTTTTTTTCTTTACGTCGATCAAGCATGTACCATTAGCACTGCAAGAAACGCGACGACAGGAGGTAGTCACGTTCCGCGATCGTTTTATTCTGGCGGTCCCCTACAGACTGTCTAAATGTTGTGACCAACGCAGCTATGCGTGGCTATGGCAAAAGAGAATATTCAAACAGCCGAAGAACTGGTAGGGATAGTCGTATTATTTTTGCGCATGGCACATAATTTTGTGGATCCCCTAACTAGGATAGAAAGAAACAAAGGTAAGGAAAAGGACGAAAAAGACAAAAGATGAGAGATGATGAAAGGAGGGGAAAAGGAGAAGTGAAAAGAGAAAGAAGGGGATCGTCGCCACAGGAAGAATGTTCGTTAAAAGTCAGCCCCTGAAAATAAGCATATCAATTAAAGTGCTGTTGAATTGCATCACCAGCTGTTCTATTTCACAGTGCTTGTCAACATACAAGTAGTGTCTAATACACTGTCTAATAGTCACTGGTTCTAGTTTAGCTTTTGCTTACTTACTTGCTAACTTATACTTAATTTTACTTCTAGCTGACTAGTGATAGGCGGAGTGTAAAAACTAACGTACCCATGTCGTCGATATGTTGTGACATTGACAGCGTAACGGCAACCAGAATCACGCACAGCACTACCAGCAGTACAGTTATGCCGATAATTTACACCAACAGTGATGCATGCAATTTAGATTTTTTAAAACAACAAAAAATCAGCTGCTACAGTGTTATGCCGATAATGGTCAACTTGATCGTTCTTCGACGCTTTGCCACGACGTCGGCCCGGTGGTCACGCGACCTCGTGACGTCACGGGATTCTGTTGGGTTTTCCCCGCCTGACGTCATAGCAGTGACGTCACAGTTCGACGTCATCGTCACGTGCTGGGGGATTTCTCGTAAATGGGTGACGTGAGAGAGACTCTTTTAGTGTTGCAGCGATCTGGATATTTTCAACTCTTCATAAGTGATCCGCTTTCAACAAAAATACATTGAAATATAATTATACAACGTATGGTTAAAAAACGTCACTTTACAGACGATTCTTTGGGTGTAGACTTAATGAAAACATTTTGCAATTTAATCTACTGGGCTCTATAAAAGCGTTCGGAGAGCACAAATCTGAAATCTCCGCCAATCGCGATAGGCTACGGATTCACGAACTATGGAAGTAAATCGTGATCGGGATCGCTACAACAATTTCGATCTTGTTCTTCAGACCACGTCCCACCCATCAAAATTATTTCACATTTTGTGGGTACCGGTGTCTAGACGAGAGACAAAGCGACAGAAAAACAGACAGACACGAGAAACATAATTTCTTTCATACAGTGGAGTAAGGTTAACAATCGCAGAATTAGCCTAGATGACGAATTTTTGAGCTACGACTGGTCACATTATACAACGTCTGTTATGCGACCGTCTTATTAATTAGGCCTAGGCCGCGTTACGTGTTTCAACTGTCCGTCCGTGTGTCTGCATGTTGGTCTGTTCCGCACGAGCATCTAGATTAGTGGTTCAGAGAAAAAAAGCACAGAAATATCGCGCGAATGTTCTTCTGGGCTCGGGCAGGGAATTATCCAGCCCCTTCCTGTGGAGGGATGTACACCCCCCATTAAAATCTTAACACCCCAACGAAAAAGATACCAGGGGTGTTGTGGTTAAAATCAAATGTATTTGGTGAAACCTATGTTATTTCTGCATATTGCTTTTATTTCTTTTCATTAATTCACCGTTAACTGTAACAAACTGTGGCCTGTTGTACTTCTTTTTTTAAAAAAAACCGCAAAATCTAATTTTTTTTAACTTTTCAGATTTTAGTATTGAGATAGTAAATTCGCGGTTTCCACTGAACGTCCAAAAGCCAAAAGTGTTTCAGTTTCAGGGGAGCTTTGCCCCCTGCACCTGGACCCCAATGGGGCACAGCCCCCAGACACCATATCCCCTACCCCTAGAACTTACACCCCCAACTTGGATTTGAGGCCTTCCAAATGAATAGTTTTGCATAACTCCCTGGGCTCTGGAAGCCGGTAGGCTTACATCATTGTTCAGTTCGAAAGACCGAAGGTAAGGGGACGGCAGCATATAATGTCGGCACTGCAGGGCGGACAAAATTATGTCACTTTTTAACTTGCCCCGTTAGGTATTTCGTATACTTAACGGTAATAACTATACGCAATTGCGCAGTACTCACGGTGTGTAGTATGACGTATATCTGCTTGCTGTTGCAGTCCAAAGCAGTTGTTGCTTGTCGACTGACTGCAGTGGTTTCCGGGCGCTCGTGTGCCGCAGCTGGGCTGACTACCGACTGGACTAGTTTACTGATCGCTCTCTCAAGTCTGGTCTATTAGGATACGTGTCCCCGCGTGCGCGCGTGTCCTGTGTCGCCAGCTGTATAAATCTCAGGACAGCAATAGTC
>Ga0209367_1006904_pt1 | contig 15665 bp, 14 predicted proteins | sample WorMetLIZISLAND2_FD_187412 | JGI IMG/M metagenome (GOLD analysis project Ga0209367, IMG submission 187412) | Marine gutless worms symbiont microbial communities from Max Planck institute for Marine Microbiology, Germany - Olavius geniculatus... ... | reverse complement strand
GGATAGAAGCCACTGGAAACCTGAGCGAGACAGAGAGACAAGCAGACAGATGAATGAACAGGCAAAGCCTGAAAAGCGGCCCTCTCCATACGACCTCTTCAAATTAGACCAGCCACATAAACAACTTGAGGCATGTATAAAGTGACAGAAATGAACAGAACAAAACATGGTGTAAAATGAATTCAAACAAGATAAACCAGACTGCAAGTTTGCTTAGTACAGTCTGTATAATGCAACTTTTTTCGGCCGTGTCGCCAGACTTTGAGGTGACGCAAACCGGACTCTTTGAATCTGCAACAAGGTGAGGAATGGTGAGCGACCTTTACAGGAGTGGAGACGTGCCAGTGGTTGACCCACCTGCCACCTGGATCCACCAGATCTGCCATGACACAGGTGTCACAGCGACTGAGCACTGCGGAGGACAGACCGTTCTGGTGAACAATCGCAATGACGAGAGGCTTCGGCTAAATGCTTCATATCAGCTACTTCTACTACAACTGCTAATCCAACTGAAGTAAACTGAACTGCACTGCTGCTGCTGCTGCTACTATGACTACGACTACGACTACTACTACTACTACTACTAGCGTGCATGTACCCTGTGATTGATGGAGGAGCTCAGTAGTGCACAGCTGGCCACATGTCCATCGTGGACCAGGTACGTGTCTCGTGGTGGATACTGCAGTGGTTGATGCTCTGAGGCTGTGGTCAGCTTCCCACTCCCGCCCGACCGACAACAGCCATTTGGCATACAGCCCTGCACCACAAACACATAGTCATATAATACACTATAGTACGCAAGTAAGTAAATCTATTATGGTGCACAATATCGATAGGAAACTGGCTTAATCTGAGGTGCAATTTAAGATTCTTTTACCAACTTCCTGATATCTATGACTAATTATTTTTCATTGCAGTGACACAGCAGTGAACCATCGGTCAAAAAAGGCAGCCAAAATGTCAACAACTTAGTCAATAAGCCTATAGGTACCCATTCCCCGAAAAAAAACAAAAATAGAAGTCTTCCCACAAGTCATCAACCCAAGTTTCTGTTGAGCGAGTCCGACCTTGGCATTGATGTGACTGCCGCGGAGATGCCTGCAGCCATGTAGCTGAGTGCACAGATGACAGGACACCGCGACATTGTCCGGCGTGAGACCTGTGTGACTTTGTGACTTATACACCGCCGGCAGAGTGTCATGGCATACACAGCCGTTACCGACTGCCACCGGACCATTCTGTGGACATCCAGAGTACACCACGGGCTGCGTGGACGGCACACACCTGCACAATTAGTAGGCAACATAATATGTAAGTTAAGATAACAAGCTTAGAAAATTTGAGCTAATGCTCATGGGATGTGCGAAAGCCTACAGCAGTTCCGGTTCAGTAGTTTAGCTGAAAATTGGAATGTTCACGCTAAGTTAATATACAAATACCAAATTCTCTATCTGGATCGCATAATGATAGTTCCATGGTGCCACCTTGTGAATGATATAGACTTGTGTCGCAGCCCGAAATCACCAAAAAATCCATAAAACCCCCTATTTTGGTGTTCAAGGTCATTGAATTCAGCACCAATCGAGAGCCAGTGTATGACTTCCTATTAGTGATTAGTAGTAACCTAAGCCGTATCTTGCACTGTTACTGAGATACAGCAACTTATTGGCCAAAAATCGCAAGCTTTGCCCACCCCCTCTCATTTAGCGCCCTCATTCGGGGTGACTCCCTTCGAATTTCTGGAAAAGCTTTACGGTTCTTGAAACTGGAGCCTTCCAGGCAGCCGACGGTAAAGATTTGGAGATTCTAGCTTGCACCGTATTTGACTGATCTACCCGTGAGACTGACGGACAGACAGACGGACGAACAGACAAACAGAATTGCGATGGCTAAGACACGCTGAAAGCAGTAGCTGCTTTCACGCGTAATAAGTAAGCAAGCAGAGACAAGACAGTATGACTGTGACACTTAATCACTTATATTTGCATGTTTTTAAGCAATGGGTTTTATCATTGAAGATCTATACATGAAATGTTAGACACGACAATTGCAGTTCATGCGTGATAATTGTGTTAACTGAACCCAAAAACAAAAAATCTGTCATGCATTTTTCAACAGGGAACTATAAACTATGGCTATGGGAACTATGGCTGAGTGTGAGACCTTCATGTCAATGTTCTTAATTAAAGTTTTCACTCCATCAACATTCAAGTGTCTGTCCGGAAACGTCTTGCACAAATGTGTAGCTCCATAGCCTCTGTGACTCAGCAAAAATTTCATCATATGTGTATGTTCAATGGCAAAACCGATTACTCACAAAAATAGAAATATAACGCGATAATGATGTCACCAGTAGTGATGAATGCTTAACTTTCACGACAGTAGTATACTTAATTCATCTTAAATATTCCCTTAATGTTTAGCACAGATCTGAATTTTTTCCAGGGAGATACAGAAGAAAATGTAAGTGGGTGTTTTTTTCTGAACACAGCATATCTCCTGAGAGCAAACCTGTTCCTGAGTAAGATGATGATGACGCAGATGACAATGCAGCCGCTGCTGATGCTGACACCAATCACTATTCCCATCAACCGATCATTTGATCCACCATCTGCCATGCAACAGTTTATGATAATTACCAACAATTACTGATTATCATACGATCGACGTTATATCAGCCCCGATACATTGCTTGCGAACTGCCTGATGTAAGCCAAATCGCGGGCTGATACAAGCATAACGAGGGGCTGATAGAAGCCTCGCCTACCAATAGATGGAAAATACTAGGCGTGAGTGTTTCCACAGAGAGACGACTAACTTAGTTTGGAATTTCCAATTTACATGCATCATCGTGGTGATCAGTCAGCAGTGGACGACTGGACTTCTCTGATTGGTTAACGCCGCTATCTTGGCAGACGATTTTTCAGACGTAGCGTAAGCCACGCATGCATGTACGTATTTTTTCATGTTTTTTTCAAATAATTTGTAAATAATTAAATATCCTGTTTGTAAATACCGGTACGCCTACGGCAGGAAAGTAAGGGACCTACTTGCCGATCAAATATTGGAACTAGAAAGTACCACTGAAAAGCACAACGCCGATCATGACGGCCGGAACAGATTTGTTGAAGATGTAAACACCGTCAAGTTCACAGCGGTCCGCAAACAACATATTGGGGCTGATACAACGTCGATCGTATGATAAAGAGATTAAAACACGGCAGTTTTCATATCATCCCTATATCAAGCCCTCGGTCGATATGAAAACTGTCGCATGATAACCTCTAATTACTGTACAGTAGTAACTGTACAGCTAAATCCGAACTATGATCTAGGTGCTCCAACCCAGCCCGACCCATTGCTTCAGCCCCACATGGGACTGAGGCCAACTCCTCTGGACCAGTTTCACAATGCTACATACCAGGGAAGTTCAAAGTCATGTAACACACAAACTACATTTAGGTGCACATAAATTCAAATATTGTCCCACAGATTAATATCACTAGTCAACTGCCAGCTCCCATTGTAAATGGCAAAGTAAACAGACTTTGAAAAGGGAAGAATTTCTAACTCTGAATGTCTTGTGACCTTGATCTTGACCTTGGATAAGGATCAGGTCACATGGTATACTGTCGTCTATCAATCACTGACCTATACCTACACAGCAAATTTCATTTTAATCGAACGATCCGCAGGTTAAAAAAGGTTAAAAACTGTGTATAGTCCTTAATGGGAAACCCATTGCATAGCTATACAGCAAGATGGTTTACCTGTCAGTGTCTGCAGATAGTCACCCATCCTAACTGTAACCAGTTGATGTCAACCGGAATGTGAGTCAAACTCACGACCTTTTGATTGCAAATCTAACAACCTAAATGTTATCTATGCCACCAAGACACCAATAAACAAATAAACTACACATTATGTAGGTTTGTACCAGGCTTGTCTGAGGGAGTAATGATGCGTATGACATCCGTAGCCTGCCCTGGCCCAGCAGCCGTAACAGCCTGCATCCAGAATTTGTACAGCACACTCGTCTCCAGGCCTTCTACCAGCGCCTGGATTGCTGAGCCTACACACCAATCAACCAACCAATCAATTTATCAGTGTACGAATGAATAAATCAATCATTTCAGCAAGTAAGTGCTATGCCAGTGCTACACGTTGTTTATTTTAAACCGCTGGTAAATTCTAGGACTTTCCAGAACCTCAAGCTTTAATTTCCAGAACTTTCCAGGCCATAACATTTCCCCAGGACTGTTCTGGGTCTGGAAGATCAAGGAAAAAATCCCGACTTTCCATGACTCTCCAGTAAGCGAGGAAACCCTGAAGTCAACTGACTTACCGTGTACGCTCTGAGTGTGACAGCTGGTAGCGATGGTTGTCGTGGACAGAACAATCGCTGACGTGTCCGCGCTGCCACTGCAGTAAGATATGATGTATGACTGTATGACGCCATTAGGTTCAGCGGGAGGCATCCAGCTCAGGTGAACACCTTTGCTGTTACTGACAAGCCACGTCAACTGGCGAGGCGCCGATGGACCTGGTAAGAATAACAACAGCCAATGCATTTACTTACTTCACATTTTAGTTTTTTTTCGATTTCAGGCTTCTAGCTCTCCTAGAAGCATCTGTTTCAGCTGTTTCAAAATTTTTTATGTTGAGAAAACCGTACTTCTATCTCAACTTCTTTCCTGTCATTTCTATTTAAAACATTTTCAGTTCTTTTTGCTTTATGTGCTAAATTAAACCGAAAAGCTGCAAATCGTTTATTGTACTGCTACATTTCTAGAAGTGTAAGTTATAAGTTAAAACCAGCTTTGTACAACGCCATAAAACTGAAAAAGATAACGAAACAGAGGTGCTTGCTACGTTGCAGGCCACGATAAACAGATAACTCTCAAGTATTGAGTGATAGAAAACTGGCAGACTGTTTGCGGTGGGAATGCTGAAAACTGAACTGTTTAGCAGGCCCTATGGTGCCAACTAGCACACATGTGACAGCTTTGCTATTAGAATTCTTCTTCTTCTTATAGCGTACTCTTCCAGAGCGTAGCCATGTCCACGATGTGGCGCCAGTCCGCCTGCCCAGAAGCTTTTCTCCACGCAGAAGAAAGACCAATGTTCAGAGGTCTCAGGTCTGTCTCCACCAAACGTAACCAGGTGTAACTAGGTCTCCCTGCGGGCCTTCTCCAATCCTGAGGAGGCTTGCGTATCGCGGCAGCAATGGCACGATGGTGATCTTCGTCAGGAGAGCTGCGGGCGATGTGACCGAAGAAACAGAGCCGTCTGCTTGTGACTATGCTGGAGAGCGGCTGGTAATTCGAGCGGGACCGGACTTCATCATTGGTTATGTGGCGGGTGTATGGGATCCTCAGAATCTATTAGAATTAGGCCACACGTTACTGAAATGAAGTGATATGACCAGTGGTTAAAGTATAAATACAGAGATGGGGAATGCTAGTTTGGCTTGGGGCCCTTGTTGATGGTTTTGATCCCCTTGCTTCATCTTTTTGGAATTGAAGGTGGGCGAATGCTTTAGACTAAAAACTACAGGTGGGGGAACAGCATTCCCCCACATCCTCCATACTTTAACCACTAGATATCACTGGTATTTTTTTCCAGATGGTAGGGACAGCCACTGCAGCAAGAGATACAATGACAAAAGTCTAAATACGTCATAAAATAAAACATACTGGTAGGCTGTACGTTCTTTCTATACACTCTATACAGGCAATAAGACCAAGACAGAAGCTGTAAGACCAAAATCCAGACCAAGGCTGATCTGAGACTGGTCTTCTCATATGACCGAGGTCTCAGACGTGAAGTCAGTTTTCACGTGGTTCATAGCCAATAGATGAACCAGTGAGTTCCAAACTGAAGGCATGTGCTAATATGCTATGGAGAATACAACAATAACATGCTGTATCAGTACTCACGTCCCTGTGCAGTTCTACAGTGCACCTCCTCGCTGAATGGACCGACCACTGAGCCGGCATGACTGCGGACGGCAAAGCGGAACATCGTGTATGGCTTGAGTCCATTAACCACTGCATCAGTTGTTGCACTGTCACACATTACAACACTCAGCGTGACCGGAGTCGAGCGGGAGTACTTTAATGATGATAAAAACAATTCTGGGGGCTAGTGTCTGGGGCATGTATAACACAATGGTACTAAGTTTCGACGTAAGGTTGCTAGAAAATGCAACGTTTCAAAACGTTAAAAATTTTACCTCCCCTGCCCAAAATATTTTAGAGGTAGCAGAGTCTGCAAGAAAAATGGATATGTGAAAACATTGTGAAAATTTTACAAACATCGGCGCAGGCAAACCCGAGTTACATGTCGGCGAATTTCTAACACAACAAGCTATTAGCTTAGAAAACTGTCGCGCTCTACGCATGTTGTGATGGTTATTGCGACTTATTGTGTAGCCACAATACTGCACGACTGGCACACCATTGTTGCAAACGGCTACCCTAACTGCATAATGTTGCACGACAAATCGAAGCAAGTGGAGCTAGGGCGAGGGACGGTGACTGGGTGTGTGACGCTGCATGCTTTCTGATAAGAGTTCTACGACAGAATATTGCAACAGATGATATCATCAACATGCACCCAGACTGAGGCCGCTGTTGACTTAGTGGTAACCTACATACTACATATGCGCGGCTGCACAGCGATTGAGTACATCTGCAATGCTGCTGCTGCTGCTGAGTGCCAGAGATGGTGATTATGTCATCTTTGGCCCGCATGGGTTGATCCAAGCGACGAGCGGCGACGATAAAACTGCAAGCATGCACTCCGTCCGTCCAATTCGGAGGGACAGACAGACAGACAGACAGACAGAATCTGCAGTGCCTCAGTAACAAAAAGTGCTGTCATAGCACCAGAGCACTACAATCAAATAATGTTTGGGATATTCGTTTATTGTCGCGAAAAATCGGCGGAAAATGCCAGATTAACGCCAGGGGTGAACAGCAAGATGTTCAGTCAAGGCTGGAAAGAAAGCACGAGAAGCCCAACCGACGCCGGAGATGGACAGCGTGGGCTCGGTCAAGCCGGCGACAAACGGAGCAAGACACGATCGATGAGGTGAATGGATGGCAAAAAGCTGGAATGAGGCGGGGGACATGGCCCAAAGCGAAGCCTACCGTCCAGTGAAACAAAAAGCCCAGCTGTCACTAGGATAGCCAACCATACTGGTTGTCAGTGACATTGAAGGTCATCCAAGGTGGACGATTTTCATCATCTGAAAGGGAGTATTCTATTACCTATTAGTGATCAGCAGTAACCTTGGCCATATATCTCACCGTTTCTGAGATATGGCCACTTAAAGTGAAATTTTCAACTGAAAATTGCGACCAAACCGCTGCAGATGGAGGCATGGTTACTGCTGACAGCTTATAGGAAGTCGCCAGCGCCCTATCCCCCTACGACTTACCGTTTAGCCACAATACATCCGTGACAGACGGGACGACGGACAACAACCATGGCAATAGCTCAACCGTTACTTAAGTACGGTCGGCGAAAAACGCGCATTACCTCACCAGGTGCAGTATGTCTGCAAGCCACACCACAGACCCGACTCCGATCATGCTTTAGAAGTGCTTTTAGAAGTGTTCGCCAAAATTGATTAATTTCGGCAAGCAAAAATTGTCAGTTAGGACAGATTATAAAATCACTTATATTGTCTTCGCTGATAAAATGATTTGCCTATTTTGGCTTGACCGTAATAAAGGTGTTAACTTTATCCCAAATTTTCGCATATCTAACTGTAACAGCTAGAGAAACTATCGTTGTACAAATGCATCCTTGTGAGTGCAGTAATTTAGTTCATCTCTGATGCATAGTATACGGTTTATGGCGTAAGCTAGACATATATATTTGTGATACTTTGTTCGACGGTGCTGCCACCTCGGGAATCGGTTGACAACGTCCACTGATAGCACTACGGAACTATGGCTATTATCAATCGATTGACTGACACGTAATATTTTGAAGCTCGTGAAAGCATCAGTGCAAGCGGAGCCGGGGGAAATGAGAGAGCTGGGACCATGACCCTCAGTTTCCAAAAGCTTTCATTTTGGTTCCCCTGATTTTTCTATCTGTCTCATTGCTATAGCATAGACAGATTATGAATAAGCTCCAAAGGATTTCGTTGACGAAAAAATGACAAAATGACAAAAACTGGCAGTCGTGGCGAAAATATAGATTTTTGACAAAATATGATGAAATTTACTGAATTTTCACTTTTTGACAAACGAAAAATGGCATTTTTGGTGGCAAAATTATTGGGAGCCTAATTATCATAACAAGCACTGAATTTTGGATGGCAAAAAATGGCGAAATTCGTGATTTGTGGCAAAATTTTTGAAAAAGCTTGCACTTTTTGACAAACGAAAAGAAAAGTGGAAGCCAAAAGCCTCTAAACCGTTTTGGCAAAACTTTGTAAAAGTAACTTAACAGCAGTTAGAAGGCCTTATTTTCGATTGGCAAAAAATAGCAAAATTCGGGATTTTGGGCAAAATTTTTGATGAAATTTGCACTTTCTGACAAACGAAAAATGGCATTTTTAGTGGCAAAATTCTTTGGAGATTAATTATGAAAACACTTCTGTCATTCTGTCACTCTGTCTGTAAATACTCATACGGCCGCAATTTTGATTGAATTTTGATGAAATTTTGTACAGTGATTCAGGGCATGAAAAGTAAGGTCAAGTTTGTCTTGGGTAAAAATCTGATGACTCCTTCCCCTATTTTCCCCCTGTTTTTAACCCCCATAATGCATTTTCAATGGGAAGGTTCTCGTACCACAGTAGAAAAACCTCTGGGCACATAGTGGTGGTTAACAGCTCAAAAAACGTGTCCCTGAGGCCGCTATAAACATAAAAAAAATATATTTTGGCTGAACGGTAGGTCGTAGGGGAAAACTTTTTACACGAATAATTAGCCATGTGCGGTATGTTAAACTCGGGCATGCAAAATTTCAGCATCTAGTTCAAGGGGAACATTTTCAAATTAGGGGTAAACACCAGTTTAAGCTATGCAAACTTTTGCTCGTATTAGTTGCGCTGCAGTTGAAAGTTGTGAAAAAATACCAGTGCGAGATAAGCGTGATTTAAATACTGTTACTGAAACGGAACGGAACAGACGCGAGTACCTGGTAACAAATGATGCAGATGGGCCATTCAACGACAGCCTTGTCCCAGTATCATTAGTCTGGCCGACCTCACTGTAGACGACGGTATATCCAGTCACCACCGCAGACCCGCCATGCTCATAATCATACTCATCATCATCATCACCATAGCTTGTGGATGTCCTTGGTTCTTTCCAGCGAAGTTGGGCTGCTGTCTCATTCACGGCTACAGCTTCTACTGACGACGGTGCTGCCGGGGGCACATCGTCAAACTCTGTGACAGTCACAATAACCATTAGCTACAATTACAACTAGAATGCGTCGTAAGAGCTGTAATATTATATTGGTATTTGATGCCCAAAAATTCATGAGCCAATTTACCCCTGGCAATGACCGCTTTTCAAAAATTTTTTCCAGGTCATGTCTAGATTGTCCCTGGAAACATGCACGTTCAATTCTGAAATCAATAGCTTTAACTGTTTTGAAGCTAATAGTCTAACATTTAACATTCTGTTATACTAATCAAATTCAATTTGATATTTAGTTGTGATTTTTAAGTTCTGACGTCACTCAACGAAAAATCATGCAACATGCAGAACGGTGCATAAAATGTTTTTGTGGGTCTTAAAATTTGTGTCTTGTCTTCTTTCTACGCTAACCCCCAAAAGAACCTTAAAAACCTAAGAACTTCTTCCAAAATAACCTAGGTTTTCCCAGCTCTAGAATAGAGACCCTTCGTTGTGCTTCACGCGTCTATTGCACAGCAATGAAAACCGTCAGATTCAAGCGGTGAACAAGAATCAATCCAATTCATAATACAGTAGTCCTGCGTAAACAGTCTATAGAGCAGATGGCTACACAGAAGTTGTCATTACGCCTCTCCCGTCCTTGGCCCACATTACTATCAAGTGGCCTTGCTTGCTATACTGAGCAGCTGATCATCAGAACGCATTAGATGAATCAGCTGAGTAACACCCTGGGAGGAAAGGGGAGGAAAGGGTAAGAGGCGGGGGGAAGCACTTACTCAGCTGATCATGTGATGAGTCGGTGGTGCGCGCCAGCCAGTGGCGGGAATCGATCAATTAATTCGGATTCCGCCTCCCTTCCCTTCCCCCTTCCCAAGGACCCCCATCTGAATCACCCCATTTACTGTAATCACGTTGTCACAATGACCGAGTTTTCGATTTTTTTCCTTTTGCATCAGGTTGTTCTTTAAGTGAGTAAACTAATAACGCTTAACACCCAGTTACGTTTTTGCATAAAATATATTTACAAAAAAGCAAAATAAGCATGTAACGTCCACGATCGCACATTAAACACAAAAAAAACACGCAACACGTTCAACACAACTGCTGTCCGCAACGAGCAGAGAGACTGACTGTCCGACTGCCGCAGCTGCAGTCACATGGTCTGGCCGCCCAGCTGACCATGCCCAATCGAGCGTGAAAGTCAACTCGTCGACAGTTTTCCGACAGAAGAAGAAAATGCTTGAGCGTGACACACGCGATGACAAAAAAGACAACTACAGTGTCAGGAGCAGGGATGAGTGGCCACATGGCACTATAAATAGACTATTAAGTAATTATACCTCCATGAGTAGTCAGGCCTGCAGGCAGTGGCAGTAGTTTGAGTCATCTATTAATACCTTAATCCCACAGAAAGTAAACCAATGTACGGGTATAGAACATTTCTCCTCTCCCCTGGACATATCCCCCGGACGTCATCCTTGGACATTTACCCGCCGACGTTTTCCCCTCTCGTTTCTGCGACACCCGCGGACAATCGTCACCGATCCAACTGTTAACCGGACCCGACGTTGATTAATCGTTGATGCGGACAACGAAATTAACAAACAACCCAAACCGCCAACAAACTACAATGCGTGGCTTACTGGGGTTTGGAGGCGTGGCGGAATCGCTAGGGGGCGCCAGTGTTGATGCAGATGCAGACGCTGATGCCGGAGGAGTGTGAACGGTCCACGAAGTCAGGTCTCCTTCCATCTGATCGGTGAATAGTCCCAGGCTCACGTCATACGTCGTGTTAGGTTCTGTACACGAACAACGCACGGTCCGCCATTCATTACAACCATCGTCGCAGTAATAAACGTTTATACACCTTTAAAAAATTTTTCACAGAAAAACGCGTTTTAAACCTTTATTAGCTAACCGTAGGCTGCTAACGGTCACATTTGTTATTTTTGCAACGTTGTAGAGAAAATTCCTATAGCGCATGCAATTTCGCCTATAGCTACTCATTTCTCTGTAGCGTGGTCTGTCGTCTGTCACATTCGTTCGACGGATTTACATGTCATTTTGCAAGTACATTCGTGGGGTCCACTGAAACACTGTTGAATGCTGAGTCCCTGAACCCACGTGGGTAAGGGAGATTTGGGGGTTGAACCCCCCCTCCAGCTAAAACTTGCACTGGCCTACTTATGAAAGTTATGATCCACCAGAGTGCAGCACCGATCAGAATTTCACGTCTTGCCAAATTACTTTTGTCACGTGTTTTACCTTTAGTGAACGATAAATGGCCAGGGTAAAATAACATTAATTTTAAACACTAACTTTTACAAATGTGTGACTAAAACAACAACGCACAACGCACAATAACCCCCGCCTACTGACAGTGCTGTGGTACAAAGAAATAATCATATAGCCCCAGTGCAAGATACAAAGTTACAAACACTCAGTAGAGGTGGGCGATTCGCACTCAAAACTCACGAAGGGCTACGAAGAGCTCGAAATGAAATCAAATCGGTTTTGTTCTTAGCTGAATACCACGGTTGAGATGCATTTTGGACATCGCTTAATTTGCAGCATGCACAAAAACGAAGCTACTTTTGCAAACTAATCAATATTCACAACGCTACTGGTACTGAATAAGCTGTGACACTGTGACTGACCGTCAGAATGTTAACTCAAGCTTCTGCCGTCAAAAGGTCACGGGTTCATCTCGAATCCCGGTCGCTTGAGTCACTCATTATCAAGTGGTTACTACAATCCACGTACTTGGATGTGTGATTGTTTGCCGCAGTCTGCGAACAGGTAAACCATTTAGGTACCGCGGCACATGACAAACCACCAAGGTCAACTCAACCTTCCATCCCTCCAGGGTAGACAAATCGAGTACTAGCCTGTCTGCCAGTGTCTGGCTGAGATTAACCGTTAAGGAGGGGAGCGTACACGTGCGTCGGGTGGCAGATGACGTGTGTGATCTCAAATGGCAGGTAGTTCTGAGATGGGCTGCCACGACGACCTACAGACAACCTTTTTAACTTTAACAAAATTCTACTGGGTGAATCGGTTTTTCCAAATTTGCAGGATTTTCCGGCTATTCAGAACACGTTACACATCCGGTTTAGTTCACGGCATCTAACAGCAAGCTTCAAATTACACGACATCACGACGTATGGGGAGGCCTGCATTTCGCTCTACCGAATGCATCGATTCGAATCGATTATTCTCACCCAGCTCTAACGTTCTCGAGAGGGGCACGCCAAGCGCCGAATTTACTGAATGATCGCGTAGTGAGTTACACCATTCAACACTGACGCTACGCTTGGCCGAGAGCCAGCACTGAGCCTCACTGCAGGGCCGCAGCACCGCCCAATGCGAGCGCTGCCGCCGCCAAGGTCAAATAGTTCCTCCAGCACATCGCGCCCTATTGCTGGCGCCGACGCCGCGAAATACCCCCAGGAGGTGTAAGCAGCGCGGACTCGCAGCCGCAGCGCAAATCGGCGGATCACAGATCCACGTAGTATCATCTCCGTTTCCTTAGCCCTAAGCCATTCACCAGTTTACACTACAAGACTACCGAAAAGGGTTAGTGCATCGCACTTTTTGGTGTGCCTGTTTACGCCCCAGCTTCCACAGGTACGCACTGCGCCTACCCATAGAGGGATGGGCTGGCGAACTAACTTATCTGGGTAACTATATAGTATAAATACAGCAAATAAATGCTAGAAAAAAGATGGAAAACACGTTTCAAAACACCGAATGAAAATATGACCATGATTTAGTTGACGTGCTGACTGAATCACCAGTTGATTCACGCAGCGGCGTCACGAGTTTTAATTTTTAAAAGTTGAGAGAGGTGCAGAAAGTTGCATCTTCCGACAGAGACAGCTGCAAATTTCCCACAGAGACAGAATTATCGGTGCTCAAAATTTCCATTTTGTCCCAAAATTCTCCCAAACTGGAGATTTTTCTGCCCCAAATTTGGTATTTTTTCCGGTACACGTCAATGGCTACAGGAAAGAAGTCTTTCTTACATATTCATAAAATTTGTGTCATGATACATATTTTTAAAGTAAACATTCGGTATTATTTTATTGCAGGAATTCCATTTTTGCACTACAAAATTAACAGTTCAACTTGTCATCGTCCGTCATTTCCACATTAAAGAAATAACAAAAATAGCATACGTTAAAATACATTCTTCATCAAAATGAGTTAATATACTTCTATGTGAACTATGGTGAAAGCGACGAGCGCGATGAGAGCCGGGGCATGCAATTACCAGTGAAGAGCTCCGTCGCTGTAGCCGTTACTATGGCAACCGGTTAATCACACGCAATCGTGCGATTTTCGTTACGATTTAGTTCTAGTTCCAGTTTTAGAAATTTTTTTTTCGGTTGCAGTTTCGCATCAGACTTCTTCATTTTTTTCCTTTTAATTTCAATCAAGCAACCAATCGAGGAATATATCCGGGATTACTGAAGTGGCCTAAGTACAGATACCACTAAGTCCAGAGACAGGGCAACATAAGTCAAAGATTCGTTATTTTTTTAGTAGGCTACTGGCAGTTTTTGAAAAGTTTGACCTCATGGAGAGTAAGGGTAAAAAGGTAAAGATTGGAATATAGCTCTTTAGAAGACTGAACCCCTCACAGAGCTACGGAGCGTCACCTTCCATACAGGATCACACACTGTTACCTGCCACCCGACACAGGTGAACGTGCCCCGCCTTGACCCCAGCCAGATAGGCCGGCACTCGATTTACCTACCCCGGAAGGATGGAAGGCTGAGTTGACCTAGGCGGTGATGATGATTTACCTGTCCGGGTGTGGGCCAGCAGTCACCCATCGCAGTATTAACCCGGCCCGGCGTACAGTAACTTCGTTGATCGAATGAAACGCGTTACCGCTACGGCCACCAGTGCACCAGCAGCAGCTGGGGCTGGGAAAGTTTTCAAGAACTCAGTGCAAAATTTGAGCTGAAAACCACCACTATGCAAAAATTTAGAGACAAAGTCGAAATTATAAGCACCCATAATGTCATCTGTCTGAATTTGCAATTGTCCGCCTACTTTTTTTGGAACGTCGACGCCGCTGTGAACCCGTGATTCTTCTGGCGATGATGACAGTGAACTTTCGATTTCGTTTTCGTTAACGAAAACCACGCCGGTAGCACAATCAGGAAGAAGGGTCATACGGTAGCTGGGATCAGAGGTAAAAAACGTGAGTATACATTGAGAGCGCCTGAAAGTGATAGTCGGTCGGTGACAGAGAAAGATGGGAAAGTTCTCACTGATCCATCTCCCCACATCCCACGAGTCACGCCACGCCATCTAGCGACTACACTATGACCTTCAGTCTTTCACCAGCACCAGCAGCCTAGCAGGCGGCGCCGGCGAGACGTGAGGATCGACAGAACGGCCGGTCCGCAGCGACAGCCACAATTCCGTGTGCATTTGAGGGAGTAGGCCCACATACGGGGTTCGATCGATCAGGCAGGACGAAATAAAACGCTCGTTGCGTAGAATAACGAAAAAACGTCGCAGCCAGATGCGTCGTTGAACCTCGAAATGCACAAAAACGCGTTTGCGGCCGGGGATCACACTGCAGGGAGCTTACAGGTCTTCCATTCTCAGATCCCCCAGTAGGATTAATGGACGGCCGCGTAAAAATAACACACTGGGCCGAAATCGAACCGCCCGTTGGAAAGTTCTAGCTAATTAAACGGTCAGTCAGTGGCCTAAAATTGATGACAACCCGCGGATAAAACTGCCCGGAAAGCACTAATGGGAAAAAAACCACCACTGCAAAGCGTCCTTAACGCTTTCCATCCATACCCAGACTTTCTTTCTCCAACCTAACGGAGAGTCAACCATGCATGTACACTCTTCGCGTTCACACTACCATTAGGCCTATTACGAACACACAAGAAAGCAAATAAATAAGAAAATAAACATTCATAGTGCGCTTAAATGCCTGAGCTGAGTGAGATCTGAGTTGGCTTAATCTGCCACACATACCAAAGTTAACGTCGCCCGCCAAAGACCACTGGGACACAAACTGGGTCAGCTACACGCCCACCAGCGTTTCTTTTCCAACAAAACGTGTTTCTAACGTTTTAAAATCGTTTTCAAACGCGGTGCATAACTCTATATTGCTTTGCAGCGGCGGCGTGATGAAGCAAGCATATACACTGTGTCTCAAAAAAAGCATGTGACTACATTTTTTGCAATAACTGGAACAATGAATGTCCGATTATAATAATTTTTGGCACACTTATTAATGAG
>Ga0209367_1006903_pt1 | contig 15668 bp, 12 predicted proteins | sample WorMetLIZISLAND2_FD_187412 | JGI IMG/M metagenome (GOLD analysis project Ga0209367, IMG submission 187412) | Marine gutless worms symbiont microbial communities from Max Planck institute for Marine Microbiology, Germany - Olavius geniculatus... ... | reverse complement strand
GATCATTAGTTAACTGTGTTGTTTGACTTGTTTCAACGATGTTATTGAACTGGTGTTGTAGCTTGAACATTTTTTTCACGCTGAAAAATCGGTAAACGGTCATGTTAAAAATCTATAACTTTGTCATTTTTCAATGGAATCAAATTTTATTTGGCATTTAGCCGTAGAACAATTTATAAATAAATCTGTAAATGTTCAGATTAATATGTTAAACGGTTGCTGAGAAAACAGCAAAAAACTTTAGGGGGCTACTTTTTTCTGCCGCACCCTGTAATGCCATGTGCGCGTCTTCATTTCACCAGCAAGGAAGCTAATGCACAACAGTGAGTGAGCGCACTTGATACCATAGACCTCATAGGGTTAAAAGATCGTTAAAACGCGTTTTTATTGTGTATGAAAGCGTTCACAAGCAGAGAGTTATACACCGGACGGGACACTGGCCTGTAAGCCGGTGTAGGCAGTGACTCGTCGAGTGAGATCTGTTCTGATGTAGTCCGAAATGCCGCTTGACGTCGACGAGGTACTCGAATGACCTTCCGATCACCCTTCGACAAGCTTTCCATCGACTGATCCGACACTACGTCACCCAGCAGCCTAGGACGCACCGTCGCTACACATATACACACACAGTACAGCTCAGCCTCCTTCCCCCAACTGGATGAAAAATGAGTACAGTGTAGTGGCTTATGAGCTAAGAGGTGAAGATCTACTGTGGCGCTATCCTCGACTAAATATGGACTACCTTTAGGCCTACAATGAAGAAAACTGTTAAGGTTAAGGTTATGTATATGCATGGCTGTGTTCATCATGATCATCACCATGTCTATGTTATGTCTACGTGTTGCACGCACTAACTGTGTTAGCGACCTACAAACAGATAAGGCTGCGGTGAAAGTTCTAGCGTTATTTCAGTTCTGAAAATCACTTCAGTTTCAGTTTTAGTATTTACATCGTTTCAGTTACAGTTTTTTTATCGACGCAACTGACAACTTAACTATCAACATTAAGTTCATCTAACTGCGAGTCTACTAGCATCAAATTTACCAATTATCCAACATTTTTCTTTTCCTGGACATTTCAGGCCCTGAAAAATTAAGGAAAAAAGTTCAATACTTGTCAGGACTTTTCGTTAGGCGTCGAAACCGCGTTGAATGCATGAACACCCACTCACGTTAGCTGGGTCACGCGCTCGACTTCTAGACATTCTACTATCATGTAACAACCCTGAGCATGTTCACACACATGTGCTTCCATCACCAAGCAGCTGCATAATTCAGTACTGGCTTATACCATTCATATAACTGAACTGTGTCTGCAGACTGCTGCCAGTTCACTGAGCTCAGGGCAGGAAATAGAGATCAGCAGTGACCCTGCGGTCGCAGAGCTGTGAGACCGTGATGCTAGAATTGGGTTGAAAAATGGCAAAAGCTGGAAACTGCCACTGGTGCCAGTGAATAAGTAAATAAATAAAGCACGATTGAGAAATTTCAGGCAAAGGCAACCAATCATATTAGTATCATTTTTCAAAATCATTTCTATTACAGTTTCAGTTAAGTTTTTTCTTGATCGTTTCTATATCTATATAGGCCTAGTATCAGTAATGAACGTCTATTCAGTATCAGTTTCAGTATGAGTTTTACTGAAATTCATTATTTCAGTATCAGTTTGAGTTTCAGTTAGTGGAATATCATTGGGTGAAACGTATACGCGTGAAACTAGGCTACGTGAAACTCTCGTACGTGAAACATGCACTCTTGTCTGGCATATAAAAGCGCCAATGTCAGTAGTATGTAAAGGAGAGAATTGGATATAACTTCCGGTTTTGAGTCTAGAAGTGGACTTTTAGTTGGAGCAGGGGTCACCCGGTGCAATCCCGGGGTCATCAAGTGCAGCACATGTGCTATCAATCACGACCACGGCTCGTATCGGTACGCCTGCCATAACCCTAACCTTAGCCATTCTATCTGCAGCGCACGTGTTGTCTGTTATCGCGGCGCCAGCCATCCGCGTCATAAAAAATGACCCCGTGCCAGCACGTACCACCCGGCGTAGCTGCGGACTTATCAAGCAATGACGACATGTGCTGAAAATAGTATTGTACCGCTATATAATGCGGTCCGTCTTGCCTGCGCTCACATTCTGCCGTCATCAGAGCTACCGTCTACATCACGCATCGCGCATATCGCAAGTCGCCTGCCGCAAGATTGTATTAGGCCTACTGCACGTGCTTTGCTACAGGAAGTTATACGTCTACCACCGACCGCAGTCAACAGGTAACAGTCAGTAAATCTAATTATATATTCACTCCTAACCCTACCTATAGTGCGGCTATATAACGCGGTGGACGTTTTGTTTTAGACATTACATTGACAGACGTCGCAGTGTATACTTTAGCTTGTTCATTGTGTGTATATACTACAGCAGACGTCCGTACCGTATGTCCGTGGCACGTGTGCTGACTACCGACGTTCGCGTGCAACAGAAATGAATGAGTTACGCAATCTGAAAGAAATCGAGAGGCTGTGTCAACTGGCACGACGACAACAACAACAACTGCAAAATCCAGACCGAGGACTTGTACCAGGCCGTGAGCCACGTCGCAGACCTGTTCGACACTAGTAATTTTGACGAGAACCACCCCCTGTATTCCATGAAGAACCCAGAGTACTCAAAAACATGAAATCGGAAACCGGCTCCACCCACCCATGGAATTCGTTGGACTTCGAGCGAAAATGTACAGTCTGTCCTGTAGAGCCAAGTCGCAAAAGAAAGCAAAAAGGATCCAGAAGCGGAACCTGAAGAAGCACGTCCAAAACGAGTTTTCTGCATGTGCTGCAAAATCCAACTACCGCCACAACGACTGCAACATTTCGTCATTGCTAACGTCAGCACGATACGCCCGCAGCTAGGCCGGGCGGTACATGCTGGTACGGAAATAGTTACCAAATATGGAAGTTGCTTCCGAACACGCACCGAAAACACGTGCGCGCATGAGTTATACCGCGGCAAATAGCCGATACGCCCGCAGCGGGTGGTACGCGTGAGCGCCATGATTGATAGCACATGTGCTGCACTTGATGACCCCGGGACTGCACCGGGTGACCCCTGCTCAAAACTGAAAGTTATATCCAATTCTCTCCTTTACATACTACTAATGTCTCCCTCCACTGGTGACATCAAGCGTGATCACTCAACAATAAGTCGATTCAACTGTTGAGTGGCGTTCGCATAATCGGCGACTTCACATGCGGCGTGCGAGTGCAGTGACGGAAGGACGACCTGAACAACTCAGCCTCCTACCCTCTCGTGACTGTTAGTTTCACAGCATCACAGCAGTTGTCAGTGACAACAGTAACACGCGTGAGACATGAACGGCATGCGACTGACATGTGACAGACTCATACCACATTGACTGAGTGGCAGCAGTTGCTGCTGACTCAGCCATGATGCAGCAGCAGCACTGACTGCAGGCCTACACGTCACGGATGACGTCACGGGCGCCCCAGCAGCAGTCAAGCCGTCATTGTCGTGCTGAGGTCTTTGCTGCTGCTGCTGTACTGCGACTGAGACACTGAACGGACGTCTGAGCGACGTCGACGTACAAGGGAAGCGGACTGTACTGGTTCGGTTGAGTGTACGCTGCTTTGTACGCGGCATGTACTCGGGCCACGTGTACGCATGCGTCGCACTAACATAGCGCGTCACGCCGCTCGAATCATAAGAACTGTGTCGTCTGGCTGGGACAACTACAGCTGCTGACTGCCGCTTAGAGTGCATGGGACCAGATGCTGAGTATACACAACCAGACAACCTGCCTGTTATAGCCGAAGACTAAGTACAGGTTTCAGCAAAGTGTCCAGTGTCTTATGCGAGTGTTTTATTTCATGAGACATGAGTGGCCTACTTTTGTCGCGCATGTCTTACTGCAATGTGAGGAATTATAATACTCATTACATAAAACGAAAACGAAAAACGATAACGAAAACTAAAAACTTAAATTAAAATTTAATTTGAAGTTAAAATTACAATTGAAATGAACATACAATTAAAAATTCAAATTACAATAACAATTACAATTACAGTTACAAAAAAATTTAATTAAACTGAAATTAAGATAAAATTAAAACGAAAACGAAAACAATAAGAATACGTTAGCAATAATGAAAACAACATTGGTATTGCAATGTTGCGCAGTACTGTGCTGGGTGTGCGTTGTACTAGGGCTATTGTAGACCTACGACATGGATTAAACAAGTGTAGGACTCGTCAGTGGTGACAGGTCCGTTTTTTGGCTCACCGTGTAGGCCTAGATCGTGGGTTCGCCTCCCGGTCACGTCGATGTCACGTAGTATTTGCATGGGTGCCTGTCTATCAGCGTTTTAAACACAAATTTTGCATTTTCGGATAAATTGTTCGACAACAATTTTTTTCATAAATATACGGGGGCAATTGTGTATGTGAACGTACCGTGAGTGTTATCATCTGCTGTAGGTTGCTGCCATGCGTAGTTAGCGACGACGACGTCAATTCCCCGCATGCGCACTGACCGACGTCGACATGCGCGACAGACGAGCACAGTCAGTAGCACGAGCGCTACCAGTAACAGCACTCCGCCGGCCACACTAAGCCCTACGATCACACGGACATCATCGCCTGACTCACCGCCTGACTCATTGACGTCATGTGACGTCATCGATGACGTCATCAGCTCAGTCCCCTCAGCCACGCCTGATCACAACACCAGCAGTACAGTTCAACATAGGGTTGCCAGTCATGTGTGCAAAACGATGATATCAATCAAAAATGTACAAAACATCAGTTTATACACTTGCTAACGGCAACATTTAAGGAATAGCACGTCGAAAACAACAAAAACTAGAAAGCAGTCAAGCCCGCAGATCTCCGCCAAGGCTATTGATTGTCCGACGAAAATAAACGAGCGGAATTTTTGAGTGCGTTTCAAACTATAGTTGCATTTTCTACATTGACCTAGTTTTATGTGACCTAAAAACCTTGATTCAACGCCATGTTTTTCGCCAGGTGGCAGCACCATAGCGACAACAGCGGTGTCCCTTATGCCCCATTGAAAGCAATGCTAACGAAAATTTCAAAGTGATCCAGAATCTAGGATTCTTTCCAGATCACCCCCAAAATTGAATCACCTGTAGTTTTTGCCATTCCCGACATTCGCAGAAAATTTCAGAAAGATCCGTCCATAACTTTTCGAGTTATCTTGCTAACACACAGACAGACAAACAAACAAAGTCTGGCAAAAACATAACCTCCTTGGTGGAGGTAATTACAAAAAGCCAATATCATTCAGCAGCACATTGACACACTATACCTGTTGTATATTTTGCTGTTTTTCAAGTGTTGGATCTTAAATGTTGCAGTTAACAAATGTATAAACTGATGTTTCGTACATTTATATTTTCTGTTTTATTACAAAAACTAGAAAGCAATCATAGCTCGCAGGTACCTCCGCCAAGGCAATGCTATTCGCTAGGTGGCGTCACCATATTCGCTTTGCCAGTGGTTTCGCTTATGCCCCCTTTAACCTAACGGTAACGAAAATTTCAAAGTGCTCCAGAATTCAGGATTCCTGCCGGATTGCCCCCAAAATTGAATCACCTGTAGTTTATGCCACGCCTGACATGCCACGCCTGACATACCCTCAAAATTTCGGAAAGATCCGTGCACAACTTTTTGAGTTATCTTGCTAACACACAGACAAACAGACAGACAAACAGACATACAGACAAACAAACAAAAACCGGCAAAAACATAACCTCCTTGGCGGAGGTAATAACGTTTTTTATAGGAGATCAATTACATAGATATCTGGACCCAGATCTTTTACGGTCACGATTTTGACCTTTAGGGGTCAGGTGACATTCAACTTGCTACGGAAGTTTTCTATGGATGGCCATTGGTCAGTGATGACAATGCACGGTTATGTAGATATCGGGCAACAAATATTTTATGCTACATATACTACTACGATGCAAACCGCGTTCTGTTTACTTGTTTATTTTAACATGTAATAAACACTCGCGACAAACGCGCGAGAACAATAACATAGAAAAACAGTGAAAGAAAAACTACACTGTGTCTCAAAAAACTGGGACCTCTATACACCTGGCAACAAATACGTGATTTTATTTTTTGTTTTAATGGCATATCTTTTTTGCCACATTAACTTATTCCCCATAAACTCTGTAATTTTCAACAAAATTTCTCATACTGTTTATGAGATACAGATGTTTAAAAATGACACTGTTGTACTAAGGTTTTCAATATGGACGTCACTCGCAGCACCGGTTTGACTCACAGTTAGGCGGACAGTTTGTTCTCAAAGTGGCCACCGTTCTCACGAACACACGCCCTCAATCGAACACGCCATTGCTTGATGGCATTGTCAATGATTCCCTGTGGGAAATGGTGCCACTCTTCGATCAGAGTTTTTTCAACTGTTTCACGTTGTGAATCCGGCTCTGGTAGACGCACTGCTGGAGCGCACTCCAAACTTGATAGTCAACCGGGTTTAAGTCCAGGCTGTTTGGCGGCCACAACGATGGTGCAATGAAATCCGGAGTATTGCGAGACAAGAATTCCACTGTTTCCCTGGCTCAATGCGCTGAGGCATTGTCTTGCTGAAATGTAAAACACTCGGATCCAGATATGTTACGAATAGCTGGAAGAAAATGCTGACTTTCATTTCGGTAATTTCGAGTTTGTGGGTGCTTGTGTTTAAAAGGGCATATCTTTGCAACTGTACAGCGGTTTTTCTTAAAAATTTCAGTTTTTACGTAGAATTGGCTTTAAAAATTTTTGGTAAAAAATTTGCTTAACTTTGTGATCCTGAATCCGACTTACAATCACTTTTAATTGGGTCCCAGTTTTTTTGAGACACAGTGTAGAAACATTACTAAGGGAGACAAAAGAAACACAGAAAATACATGATAAACAGACTACAAATAAACAAACTAATAATAGTTGCCAAATAAAATTCTATTGATAAATGTTCGTTTGTGCAGTTCAGATGTTACACGATCTATTAATAAACCATGACCTATATCTCTTAATCTATATTTGTTACACTTAGCAACCGGTAACAGATAATTTAGACAATGATTTAGTCCAGGAGCATTAGGGTTTACTAAGGAAAAAAGTATCAAGCTGATTTTTTTTAAATAGTTAGCCTGGGGCACCAGGAATAACATATCAAAACTCCCAAGAATCCCAGGTGAGCTTTCTTCAAAATTTAAATTCGAAATTTTCAACAAAATTAAAAAATGGGTCAATTTTTGAGTACGTCAAAACATAGGCATATTGCATATCAAATCAAAGGTAATAAAAAGTAAAATGTAAATATAATAAATGTACAAAACATCAGTTTATACAATTGTTAACGGCGACATGCAATGAGTGACACATCGAAAACAACAAAAATCATAAAACGGTGATATCACTCACCATCACATGGTCTAACTGTCAATGTGCTGTTGAATGATATCAGCTTTTTATGATTTTTGCTGTTTTCGATGTGTCACTCATTGCATGTCGCCGTTAACAATTGTATAAACTGATGCTATGTGCAATTATATTTGCATTTATATTATACAACGTTATGTTGATGGTCAATTATGAACCATCTGCTTTACACGGTCATGAAGACACTGAACCTTAAATATTTTGGGGTCACGATTCTGATCTTTAGGGGTCACGTGACGTCATCGGAACGTGACCATCGGACTCGTCGAGAGCACTTTCCTATTGGTGGTCAATGATGACCATGAATCTATCTTGCACAAATATGGAAATACGGGGCTTCAGAGATTTTGGGGTCACGAGTTTGACCTTTTGGGGTCATGTGACGTCATCGGTCACGTGATCATTGGACTCGGCATATGTGGTTTCCTATTGGTGGTCCATTGGAATTATGCATCTATCTTGCACCGTTACGGAGATATGGGCCCCAAAGATATTGGAGTCACGACCTTGATCTTTTTGGGGTCACGTGACGTCATCGATCACGTGACCATCGGACTCGGCGTGGGCACTTTCCTATTGGTGGTCAATGATGAATCCCAAGTCCACATTGCCTATTCAGTATACAACTTCTATGATGCTACGATGACGATTAAGGGCCGTTTGTAGGTGAAAATTTTATACATAGGCATGTTTTTCAAGGCCAAAACGTTGACTGCGCATGCCCCGTGTCACGTGACCTGTGGGTAGGGGGTCCAAAATGAGCACATATTTTGAATTCCCGAGGCCATATTACCTATTCACTTTACAACTTTTTATATGGGTTTACGATGACGATTAGTGGCCGTTTATAGGTGAAATTTTTTATACGGGAGCGTTTTTGGCCGAAAATTTCTAAGTCCGTTTTTGGGCCAAATTTGCCACTTTGGGGGGATTTTTCAGGGGTTGGATATTAACTTCGAATTTCGGTTCCCAAAAAGGTTTGACCCTTGCGTGAGGCCGCGTTGTCTGAGCCATCGCGCGTGAAAATCCGCCGGGCGGTCTGACCTAGGTCGGTCAACAAAAAAAGGTATATATACCATAGAAAAACGAAATAGATGAAATACGCCATTGTGCTTAATCCCATTTCGCCTAAACCCTCAACCTAACTCTCAACGTATCGATAACCCTACTCGAAGGATTAGGCTTGGGCAAAAAGGGACGACGTGCAGCGTCAGGAATGATAGAAACATGTGAGATAAGAGACAGACTGACATTGAGCGGCGTTGAAGGCAGGCGGGTGTGAGGTAGTACCAGGCGGACAAACGAGACAACTTGTGCGATCATTGAACGGCTGGTAGCTGCCGGCAGGACACAAGCGACATTGGCCGGACAACACTGAGTAGTACGTACCATGGGAACACTGCACTGTAACGGCACATCACATCAATGTGACATATGGCAGGTGACGCTCTGGCACTACAACAGCACACTACGTTGATGTGACAACAATCAACACTCACTGATACAGCTCACGACCGGCTCATAACTACGTCGATCACCTAGCCTAGCTTAGCATAGACCTAGCCTAGGCTACTTCTAGACATCATTATCAGCGGCGTGGTGCGTTAACATAGTAAACGCGCCAGCAAGTTGCAATTTTCGAACAATTTTCATTTTGCCCAAAAATTTTCGCAAAATGGTCGACACTTCAGCTTCAAATATTGCATTTTTAAACGAAAATTTCAACATTCACCGGTACCAACAGAACAGCCCGAATTTTAAGCGTGAGACGACGTACGTGTAGCCTGACATTGAGCGGGCATAACTAATTAGCGTATGCAGCAACTCGACAACAGCTCGCTGTGATTCAGTCGCTGGCGTGCCGTTGAAGCGAGCACATCTCGCTTTATATTCATTGCTGAATAGATCGGGAGAAACCCGGACTGTATACAGTGTTGAGTGTGTCTTACAATAGTTTCCTCAAATATTCTATGGCCCGTTACCTCCGCAGTTAGATATCCCCCCCAACAAACATGGCTAATACCCGGTGGAAAATGCGGGCATCGATCCCGCTGCCTCTTGCACTGAGGAGAATTATTGACTAATGATGTGATACGACTATATATATTTTATTGCATTGCACTGTCGTTGAGTTGCTGCATAATACTAAAGTAATCTTAAGGATCTGCTCAATGTCTTCAGGTGCACATACTTGAATTTTTGATTTCGGACTTTAAAATTTTGAAAATTTCTTTTTGAAAATTGGAAATAAAATTTGACCCCCTAAAATTTTATTTAACTAAGGAGCAGGAGGGTGATAGGACTACGTTATGTGAGATGACGTAGCCTGACATTGAGCGGGCATAACTAATTAGCGTATGCAGCAACTTGACAACAGCTCGCTGTGATTCAGTCGCTGCCGTGCCCTGTCACGACGCGACCGCGTGTTGATACGTACCACAGAATGTGTCGTTGTGCATGGCAACGCGAGCCCAGTTTGGCGGGCACTGAACGGGCACTGACACGGAGTTAATGTCCTTAGCAACGTACGTCACGTGCTTAGCAACGACAACAAGCTGGCCCGAGTGCACCAGCCCAGACAGTGTTTGAGCGTTGCGTTCTAGTAGGTCACGTGATGACGCGTCTCTATGACGACGCAAACAACCACAACAACACTATTTATAATTTGTTTTCACATACATACACTCATAGCACTAGTTGTCTCCGAAAGCCATGCTCTGTACAAAACATGACAGGAAATTCACATAAATTCTGTAACTCCAGATTTGTGTAACTGTATATTCTAAACTCCCTTCGCCACAGATAGTAGGCATGGCATATACGTCAATCTTTTTCAAACTGTTGTGGTAAATCGCGACAAACGCGTGATTGACATCAGAAGAAAAGCATGAGTGTGCAGTGACAATTCAAGGTCATCCAATTGATTTCAAGATCAATAATTCGAAGCCAGTCGAACAAGCCACGGCTAAGCAATCTATGCTGAGTGCTGTCGTTAAGCTATGTAAATGAACTAGTTTATACTACTCACTAGTGCGAAGAAACATCAGTACGAACAGCGTGAAGGTTAGGGATAATGATAATGTTAGAGTAGTGATAGGATTAGGAATAGGGATACATAGCAACTTTGGCTATAGCGGCCCTAGCTATGGCGGACCGAGTTACAGCCAATAATTTCGGATTAGTGCCCCTTCTGATTCCCCACCGTGGTCAGCCACCTTGCCGTGGTGGTGGGGCTTTGCACTGATGACCCGAAAGATTTCTAAAATCTGGAGGCGAGGAGCCAACTAAGAGCTGACCAAACTTGTGTAGGCAGATTGCTACACGTTACCAGTGCTCTTGTGCTGGTTTCGGCTTCACAGTCGACTACGGCTTTATAGCCGCTACCAGTAACCTTGTTGTTACATTCGGGGACACGCATTGGGCCGAGCTGATACGGCCTCGGCGCTGGGCAGGTGTCCTGTCCACCCCGGAGGTAAAGTAAGGTAAGGTAAGGCCCCTTCTGATTAGTGACCAGTGACCATCTAAGTGAAGTGATGAAACTGGCTGGGTGCGTAGCATACGTGCGTGATGCGTAGAGCACGATGCTGATCGTGAGAGGGAACTTAGACGCCGCACTTTCATCAGTCTGTCTGACCGCACGTCTGCCCTGTCGCTGTTGTCCAGGACACGTGGCGTAGTTGCTTGTCTCACAGAGATCACGTAGCCGATCGCCGAACACGCAAAGTGACTGACGGTTCAACTCAACAGACAGTGACGTCATCAGTTGTTGCTGTGACGTCACGTCGCCGGGACACGAGCCGTTGAACGTCAGAGTCGTGACGTAAGCAGAACTCAGAGACTGCCGCTCTATGTACAGCAACACACACACACAAACCATTGTAGTCTCGTTCATTGTCAGTAATATCCTGTTTACACGATGAAGCTCAACGACCGCTCGTCGTGCCAGTACGTAGTCTAAGAGCCAGCTTCATCGTGTAAACGCAGTGTGTACAGTGTCCGAGTGTGTCGTCAATATTTCAGTAATAAAATAGTGGCCGCTAAAGTGGTCGACAAAGTTAAACGCATGTTTATTATAAAAATACTAAAAACAACTGATATCAAGAAAGTGCACTGAATATAAAGAGAATTTTGGGAACAAATATTACTAACACTTAACCGTACGCAGAAAAAGTCACTCTGGAAAGAAACCGTTTGAATGTGCTGTTTGTACCTAACAATTATTTACTCGATCATAAGTAGAAGTTAAAAATAGCATAATTCATAGTGGAAAAAGCAGACAAATGTCCTCAGTGTAAAAAAATATTTAGTGAGTCTGGGCGTCTAACCGTATCCGCAACAGTCCACACAGGACGCAAACAGTTTTTTTCAGTAAAACTTTAAAGCAAATTATAAAAGTAGCTTGACCATTATTTTTGAAGGGCCAATATACATTTTGGGGATGAAGGATTTATTTTCGGACAATCAGAAACCGGAAAGACACTTAAGACTGACACACATCTGACATCTGTATAGGTCTAGTCCCCCAGTTCATTGATGCATGCCGCCTAAATGTAAAAAAATAATCTGTGGACTAGAGCCCGAGTAGCGAATGAACTGATTGATAACTAACTCAGACAGATGGAGTGCTCAGGGCTGTCGGTGAATGCCGGAGACCACGTGTGATTGGTCAGCGGACTGCACACGTGTCCGGTGACGTCATTCTCAGACGGGTCGCTGATTGGCGCGTAGCCGTCATTGCACTTCAGCCGGCACGTATACGTAACATTATCATCACGACGACCATGGTTTATATCATCATCTCTGTCGTCGTCGTCGTCAGCAGCAGCATCAGCAGCATAATGGTGACTGGTGGTACATAAGATGTGACCGTTGACTGGCTGTGGCACGGCTGGACACGTGAAACCTGTCAAACATACAGTCCCAATGTCCCATTGCGTTACGTCTTTCAGCTTCTATTAACAGTGACAGTTTAGTAACAATTTATAGAAAAATTTGTTTACGAACGTTTGCTGTGACGGTTTAATGTTTCAAGTTTTCGTTTGAAAGACGCAGTCGGATAACTGCTAGCGTAGACAACATTAAGCGACACAATACCTGCGTGCGGGACTATGAGTGTTTCGTACAGTACATTTATTAATTTTAACGGCCAAACAGCCTGCCATATTTACCTGTTCAGGATGCACGGGTTCCATCAAAACAACAATCCACATAATATTTACAGATCACTAGGTCTTATAGTCTTATACCATATACATCATACGTACGTGATTTTTAGATTTCTTCTTCTACTGTGTATATGGTTCGTGTTTGGGCCTAGTGTATCATTCAAAAGGTCTAATGCGGGTGTCCGAGAGTATACAGACCGAGTGAGATGACGGTGACGTAGAACTGGCAGTATGCTGACGTCTGCTGTTGGTCGCCTGGGTCAGGGTCTAGCGTGACGTGTTGGGTGCGGTACAGCACTGCAGTGACGCCGACAGTGAACGCAGTGCCTGGTGAAATGACGGACAACAGTTGCTAACTAAAGCTGTCAAGGTGTTAATTTTTTTTAATGCATTAATGCATTAATTAACGCGTAAATTAACGCACCCAGTCCCGTCGAGAGGGAGAGTAGGGGATAAGTTATCACAGGCCTCGCGACGTTTGCTTATCTAATATAGAAAGTTAGAAACGCATTTTTAAACGTATAATCAACAATAACTGACGTCATAGGTAGCATAGAAATCTATTAGCATGTCATCGGAAATCGAAATAATTAATTATTTACAGTAGTGTTGGAACCAAAGCTACAGTTTAGTTACTCGAATTCATTCGATTGTCAAATAACCGCAATTTAACGGAATATTTCAACTTTTGCTTTACAAAATTTAGTAAATTAACATAAATTTACGTATGTGCGTTAATTTTGTTAACGCGCGTTAATTTATTAACGCATTAAGGCGTTAATTAACTCGTCAATTGTGAAAGCTCTATTGCTAACTAATGGCGAGTTGCTACCAGATGCTAATGCGACTCAATAGTCGGGTCAAAATACGACCTGTATCACCCAACTCCAGAAAAATTGCCACAGTTACAACTTTTTGCGGTAACTCGTTTAATGGGTCGCGGTGTGTCCCAGAAAAAAAGTCTAGGGTCATCTAACTCCATGAACCGAATTGATTTACATAGGCTTTTTTCAAGATGGCCGCCATTGAAAGTATCAATGTAATACAAACTTTTCTTATTAATGCAGGTCCACGTGTATTCCAGAAAGACTTGCTTGCTAAAATTGATTTTATTGTTTTTTTTCTGTTAGATTTGGTGACATTGTTTTTAAAAATGATGGGGGTGTTTTTCCGACCCTTGGTGACCTTCTGTTGCTACGGCAACGAAAAGACCTGAGAAACAAGTTTAGTGTTGCTATAACAGCAGTACTGAGTGTCTAAATGTGTTTAAACTTATGGCTGTAGTAACCAATTTGTACGTTATTAACTACAAGAAATTTAACGGTATATGCTTTGCATAGCAACAGTTGCTATAGACGACGATTTTGCATAACAACAGCTTATTCAGCAAAAATATAGGCATGCGACCTCAACTAAAACTTTAGTTATTATATGAACTAAGGCCAGTTGTTATAGTTTTGTTTAGCGACCGTTACTATGGACGCCCTGATAATAATAGTAATAGTAATAGACACAACAATGTTTATGGTGCTGTCATCGTAGCAGTGAACTGCCACTGCGAGAGTTCACCTGGTTCATTTGGTCAGAGCAGCATGAGCACCACCTGGCGGCTGCCGACCTTTGGACCAGACCGATCGATCTGAACCTCAGATCCGCCTGATAGCCTAGTGGCAAAGTTCTCGTGTCGTAATGTCACTCATAACTGATTTTTATTTAGCTAAAATATAACTATTATTTACGCTTCGGGCAGTGCCAAATGACCTGAAAAAATGTCTACACAATACTTGATGTCTGTAACTAACTTTTACGTGCATTTTGTGCGATTACATTTTTGCTTGAAGGTATGACTATGACTCGTAAGAGGCGGTGAATATTTCCGGAACGGATGAAGATATTCAAAATCGGACAAGTACATTTTTACCGCGATTCGTTCCGCGTTGGGAGAAAGATATTTGGTGAATTTTGGTCTAGTAATCACAGAGATTAAGCGGTGAAATCGTACATACCCAAATCGATTTATTCGGAAAACCATATTTCGGCCACTAACGGGTGCCGCGCCCCTAAATTTTTAGACGCGCTAGAGAATGACCAAGTCTTGCTAGCGCACCCCCTCCCACGGAAGACAAGAATTCCCATTACAATTTTTTCAAAAGAGGGTAAAAAAATTTGCTTAAAATTTAGCATATCCGCGCCTATAACTTTGGCGTTAGTAAGAGTAGGACCACTATAGGCATAAATCGCGATTAGAAACTTTTACAATCTCGAACGTTAGTTGCAAAATGGTTAAAAATTAATTATAAATTAATAGTTTAGTTAACTAAACCGTGAGCCATAAAAAGATGCCACATATATGTTTTGAATTGCTCCGTAATGCGTTATCAGATTTTAATAATTTTTCGCAAGCAACGTCAAGGATAAACGTGACGCAAACGACTGCAGTTTTGTTTCCCCTCAGTTTAATACTGTCGCTACACTACTTTGTGAAATGCAGAAGTCGTAGTTTGGCCGTTTACAACAATGAATTCATACTTGGTAAGGCATGCTTTAGCTCAGAAAATTATCGAGACCACAAAATTATTGAAAATCTGTTGCTTCTTTTTTCATTTTAAAATCGTATGTCGACGAACTAAAATGATACATCAACAGCGAGTGGGCCTCTCTCACTCACGCAGTTACTGGACGTGCTGTTGGCATGTAGCGTCAACGTCTCGTTTGCGTTCGTGCTGGATCATTTTGAACACAATGATGCTGTAATACAAATAATGTGACGCGGCACGTTTAAATTTTTCAGACAAAAATTGCTAATCGTGTTTGTCGCTATTGAGTTCATTATTTCTGAGCCGGTGTACTATGACAGTGTGGCTCGGTAGTCTAACGGTAACGTGCTGGACTTGTAATCCTGAGGTCACTCAGGGGCGCAGGTTCGACTCCGCACCAGGACACTGCCGGGTAACGACCTTAGGCAAGTTGTTCACACACATGTGCCTCTGTCACCAAGCAGTATAATTT
>Ga0209367_1006902_pt1 | contig 15668 bp, 4 predicted proteins | sample WorMetLIZISLAND2_FD_187412 | JGI IMG/M metagenome (GOLD analysis project Ga0209367, IMG submission 187412) | Marine gutless worms symbiont microbial communities from Max Planck institute for Marine Microbiology, Germany - Olavius geniculatus... ... | reverse complement strand
CCTCTAGGTGGGGGTGTTAACGCAAGTACAACTTTTGGGGGCACCGCCCCCTTAAAATTTGGGAGGGCAAAAAACGTGCAAAAATCGGTGCGATTTACGACAGCTTTTGAGTTTGAGCGCAAATATCTCTGGAAGCGATGAAGATAGCGACAAAATCTAAACGGCGTTGACGAAAACGATCTTTTCGTCGTTGAACAAAAAAACTTTGTGAAATTCGGTCTACTACGAACAAAGTTATAAGCGCTCATGTTGACCTACCCTAAGTCGACAATGCGCGTTCGGCGTATACCAATGCATTTGACTTCGGGCCACGTGACTTTGATGCCGGGGAAATTTTACCTCCCCCCCTAATTTCCCCCAGTCGGACTTTGGGCGCCGGGCCGACTCACGTTGGGCTTTGCCCCAAATTTCTAGTTTTTTTCTAGTTTACATTTTTACAACTTTTGTTTGTCTGTAACAACAATCCCCAGCTTTGATCCGTCACCATTTGGGTCACGAGACGTCATCGGTTATGTAACCGTTGGCTAGCAACAAAGTTCTTCTGCGCAAGTGATATAAGTGGCTTGGTGGCTGCGTGGTTACGGCGTTGGATTCTTGATCGAGAAAATGCTGGTTTGACTCCCAGCCAGTCCGCTATCAAACAACAACTCTGGGCAAGTTGCTAACACTTACGTGACTGTGTATGTGCACGTGGTCTAGTGGTTAGTTTTTTGACTCGTAACTTTCAGGTTACTGTTTGATTTTCACCGCGAGTCATTTCCAAGATTGTAAAGTGCTTCTGGTTACGAGTTTGACTTGTGAGAGAAGCGCCATAGCAAGTACCGCACCTTTCATCTTTTACCTTTTTCACATAGTGTCTACGTGAATGATTCAGTTAAGCAACATTTTTGCTGCAAGATAGTGGTGTCAGTCAGTTTTGTGTGTCAAACAAACAGCTGCTAAAATTTCGGGTGAATTTATTGCCATTCGACTGAGTTACGAAAGAAAAAAATATGCCTTTTATGAAACACCGTGTAGATTGCCGTATGTCGAGGCTACGATTCTTGAAATGATGCGTTACAAGACGTTGGCTCCGCTGGGTGTTATGCGAGCTACCCTGAAAGATACAGACGTCGCCGGCTATTTCATACCCAAAGGAACACCGGTATGCCGTGTTGCCATTTCTAGTTGTCTTTCGCTGTCGAAAGCATTTCAATCATGGTCAATTCTGTCACGTTTACCGGAGTCAAAGTATCGGTTTGATCTAAATCGATGCTTGGGTTATACGGGGTGGCCCAAAATGGCACCATTTTATGTACATTTTAACTTTATCAAATATTAATCGATTTGCAAAATTCCTCCACAGCGTAAATTAGGTAAACATGTGCAATAACACTATCACTAAAGATCCAACCACACTTTAAGTATGTTGCTAAGTATGTTGCTTGTGTCTTATACAAAGCACCACGACTCGGCGTTTTGCTTTCAAGACCAAGACCTGCTTTTTAAAACATTTTACTCACTTGTGAATTATTTCTGTCTGTGCCTAGTAGCATCATTACTGTCGTCACTGGCATTTACTCGGTGTTTTTCGAAATTTTTATTTGTTTGTTTTTAAACAGTTTTGTGACTATTAAAGTGGAACGACAAACGTAATACAGCGACATACTCAAGGCGTGGTGGATCTTTAGTGATAGTGTTATTACAAATTTTCTTTCGATTCTGGTAATAAAAATTCTAAAAATCGGTTAATAATTGATAACGTAAAACGTATGAAATTTGTGTCACTTAAGGGAGGCACTTTGTGAAGCAGCTGGAATTTTAGATACGTTCTCAGTTGGCTAAATGTTTTCATGCAGCTTACCATTCTTTGCAATGATGATGTGATCATGGAGGTTGATACTGCAGGTACTGGTGAATCTATACAGTGCACACATGGACCCTGATGATTGGCAGCAGCCGCAACAGTTCCGTCCTGAACGCTTCCTTGACCAGGCGGGCAACGTCGTCGACAGACATCGTGTCATATCTTTCTCACTCGGTATACAACGTTGACTAATTTCATACTCACGTGTTTTGTTGTATAGTCTCACCTGCTCATCCTTTGCCGGTAGTGTCGTGCGATACTTTCGATACCTCGATAAGTATTTCAAGTACCAACGTTTCGATACCAGTATCGAAGAGGCCTCGATATATCGCGGTGCCTCGATACCGTCAAGTATCGATACCATGCAGTTTGCATTTGAATCGCTCTACTGTTGACAACTACTGCACACTGCGTGACAGTATATGAAAAAACACGTCACAATTAAGCTTGTCGAACATATATTAAGCATATGTTTTTAAGCGACGGCGGGACCACCCAAACGTCGCGGAGCGCGGCGCGGGATAACTTTACACCCTCTCGACGGGCCTGTGGACCAACGTTTCATATGTATTTCCGGTATCGCGGTAGTATCGCAATACTCGATACCAGAAACGGTATCGTTATTGTGGCTTTAATTTAAGGTATCGCGCAACACTATATTGCCGGTCACTAGCGGATCATATCAGAGCAAAGTATTTCGAGGCGTAGCGCGGGGAAGCATTGGCGTAATAGCCCCTCCCGAGAATCTACGATTGGCGGAGCACTATTTTCGGGAACTGTTTTATTTATAGTACTTTATATTCTGTAGCAGCAGTTGTAAAATACACTGACGTTAACAAGCTCAGTTTTGCAGTAGTTTACTATTTAGCTATTGGACTCTGCAGGCTACGTCGAAGGAATGTTGTCCAACATCTGCCGATAATATTGGTGAACAGATTTAGAAGAAACTGGTCGAACTGTCTGTATTGTGTAGATGTAGCTTAGTGGATATTGTCGGTCAAATTGGGTTGACGTGTATCTTGAAAATAATCCACCACGACTTGTTCTGTCGCAGTTGCTTCAGCAGGTTAAAACAGCAAAACATGGCGACTAATGGTTAAAAGTTTAAAACGATTTTAAGTTTTAAAGAACGTTTACCTATTTGTTTCACATCAACAATTAGGCTTAGTTAAAATTTAAGTTCAACTAAATCGGCCTCAAGTTTGATAAAGATATTTTGAATATTTTTTTTGCACAGAAATAACGAAGACAGCACTAATTCTGACTTCTAAAATATACGCTGTAGACATGGCGTTTAAATGTTGTCGTCATTTAATCTTCATTTGAGAACCGCAATGTCATTCATCTACGTTTGAAAGTCATTATAACGTAGGCTAGATTACGCGTTCCTCAGCCGTTCAGAGACGTTTTTATCTATATCAAACACATTTAATTTAGATTTTCGTTGATATGTGCTGATTTTGCCTATATTGACTGCTGCAGGCAAACGTTCTTGTCTTGGCGAGCAGCTGGCTCGTCAGGAGCTGTTTCTGTTCGTTGTCTCACTGCTGCAGAATTTCCACCTAAAACCTTCAGAAGGACAGGACAGCATTGATGTGCGTGAAGAGTGGGGAGGATCGATGGCGCCTTCGAATTACAAAGTTAGAATGGTGGCAAGAGATGCGTAATATTGGTTAAATGCGTGCTGTTATCCTGTTAAGTGCAATGTACGTACTGCGTAGCCTACGCTGTCTCAACTCGACACAATGACCTGACATATACCAGTTACAATTGTCATAAGTTTAGAGATAAACAAATAAGAAACGAACAAATAATGACAATGTCTGTCATTTCTACTGTACGAGTATATAGGCCTAGAGGCCTATACCGTTAAGTCGTAGTTTTTGATGAGCGACTTGCGTGTAAAAGTACAGCGCTGGTTTTCGGCTTTTCAGCACATCATATTTTAAAATAGCCTACACGAAAGAATATGGACGAAAATGAATATTTAGTGTCGTTTAGCACAAATAAATGATGCAGCTGTGCATATCGAGATTGACTCCAAGCTACCGGCAGTCCACAAAGTTTTTTAAAAATAATGTTACTAAGTCACGTTTTAACAGCACTGTCGGCAGTCAGCAAAAAGATATCAGGCCTACTGGTAATTTGTCGGCTTCGAAATAATTTTTACCGTTTTTTCGGCCTGATAAAATTATTCCACTCGGTGGCGGTTTAGTGATATACATGTAGTTCACTGGACGGCATGCATAAAAACAGCAACCACTGCAAGCATGGTGGTGTTTTAATGCGTTTATTTACGTGACAGTGACTAAGTTTTCTTATTCGTTTATTTTGTAACCTAGTTTAGCATGTGACGGGCAACGGTGTCGCGTTGTGGAATGTGGAGTTAGCTATAGCTACTACACTGACTATTGGTCATACTTGTCATGTATAGGCCTAACTGTTATGGCATGTATGTCGCGCTTGTTGTTGATTATCGGATCCTTTATGTTTTTAGTGTTTGGCGGCGCGATTTAATATAGGCCTATTATGAAAAGGGTCGCTGACTCTACGGACATTTTCGCCTTGGTCTATTAACTTGTGATTTTCATTAACAACAAAATACCGACCGTGTTAGTCTGTCTAAAAATGTTTCAATAACAGTTATAATACATGTATAATAGACGTTTTAGATATGGTTTCACGATTCACATTCAAGAAACCGCAGTGAGCAATAACGCAGTTCAGAATAACAGTGTTTCGATACTTTGTTACCGCCTCGCGTTATAATTACACTATGATACACGATGTCATTAAACTGTATGAACTATGATAAATAAAACTAGAAATTTGGAGCAAAGCCAAACGTAAGTCCGCCCGGTGCCCTAAGTCCGATTGGGGGTAGAATTTAGGGGGCTCACATTTCTCTCGTAGCAAAGTCACGTACCCCCTAGGGGCCGAAATATGGTCTTTCGAAAAAGTCGATTTGGGTGGGTACTATTTCACCGCTTAATCTCCGTGAGTAGTGGACCAATGTTCACCGAACGTTTATCACCCAACGCGGGGGGGTAATCGCGGTACAAAACCTCCTAGTCCGATTTCAAATATCTTTATCCGTTCCGAAGATATTCGCCGCCGAACTTTGAAGTCTTCCGAAATCGGGCCAAATTTTGCATGTTTTGGCCCCTAAAATTTTTTTGGGAAGGGTCCCCTGAAATTTTGGACCGGCATTATAAATTTTGGTCTAGTACTGACCACCGTGCAAGATTTCGCGCCGATCGGCCGACGCATCTCGGAGATCCTATGATTAAAAGATTTTAAAAAACTAGAAATTTGGGGCAAAGCCCAACGTGAGTCGCCCAGCGCCTTAAGTCCGATTGGGGGACAGTTTTCTCTCGTAGCAAAGTCACGTGGCCAGAACTCCAACGCGTTAGCTTACGCAGAACGCGCTGTGTCGACTTAGGGTAGGTAGACATTGGCCAACTAACCGTTGTCGTTAGTGGACTAATGTTCAGCAAATTTTTTGTTCAACGCGGGAGGGACGGTAGTTGATAACGCCGTTTACCGCTTGTCGATATCTCCATGCGTTCCAAAGATAATCGCGCTCAAAGTTGAAAGTTGTCCTAAATCGCGCCGAATTTTGGACATTATTTGCTATCCGAAATTTTAAGGGGGCGAAGCACCCCAAAATTTGTACGCACGTTATCATCCCCACTTAGCACGTCACGTGGCAAAGTTTCATTAGGCTATTCCCCTTGGTTTCAAAGTTATAGTGGCTAATTCGCTACAATGAAGGCCAATTTTGGACCCCCTTTGAAAAAAAATTGTCACTGTCGATCGAGTAACTCACCAATTTGGAATATCTTCATCTGTTTCGGAGACATTCGCCGCCAAACTTCGAAGTCGTCCAAAATCGGGCCAAATTTTGCATGTTTTTGGCCTCATTTTTTTTGGGGGGGTAGGTCTCCCGAAATGTTGGACAGGCATTATAAAACTCGGCCTAGTGTTAACCACCGTGCAAAATTTCGCGCCGATCAGCCGACGCATCTCGGAGATTTCGCGTTGAACAAAAACTGTGTAGCAAAACATAAAGAACCTAGAAATTTGGGGCAAGGCCCAACGTGAGTCCGCCCGGCGCCTCAAGTCCGATTGGGGAAAAAATTAGGGGGGGAATTTTCCGGCAGCAAAGTCACGTGGCCCGAACGTAAATGCATTGGCATACGCAGAACGCGCATTGTCGACTTAGGGTAGGTCAACATGAGCGCTTATAACTTTGTTCGTATTGGACCGAAGTTTACCAATTTTTATCGACGCCGGATAAATCGTTCTCGTTAACGCCGTTTATATTTTGTCGCTATCTTCATCCGTTCCAAAGATATTTGCGCTCAAACTCGAAAGCTGTCGTAAATCGCACCGATTTTTGAACGTTTTTTGCCCTCCAAATTTTAGGGGGGGGATGCCCCAAAAGTTGTACTTGCGTTAACACCCCAACCTACAGACACGTCAAATGCCAAAGCTCGTGCAAAATTTCACGCCGATCGGCCTTGAAACCTTGGAGATCTCGCGTTGGAAAAAAATTTGTGGCAAAACATAAACAACCTAGAAATTTGGGGCAAAGCGCTAGTAAGACTTGGTCATTCTCTAGCGCGTGTAAAAATTTGGGGCGCAGCACCCCTAGGGGCCGAAATATGGTCTTCCGAAAAATGCGCTTTGGCTGGGTACAATTTCACAACTTCACCGTACTTGTTTCGGCCAACGCGGGAGGAATCGCTGTCGATCGAGTAACTCACCGATTTTGAATATCTTCATCCATTCCGGAGATATTCGCCGCCGAACTTTGAAGTCGACCGAAATCGGGCCAAATTTTGCATGGTTTTGGCCGATAAAAATTTTTTTGGGAGGTACCCCAAAAATTTCGGACCGGGATTATAAAATCGAACACACTTAGGAGCATCGTGCAAAATTTCGCGGCGATCGGCCCACGGAGCTAGGAGATTACGCGAGGGGAAAAAATAAAAATAAATTCCAGCAAAACATAAGCCCTCCGAAAACTATCGTTTCCGGACGGACTAATAAGATGTCCAGCTAATGAAATACCTGCAGACATTATTCTGTCGCAGACAGCATTAACAGACAAAAGTAACAAAAGTTAACGTGCCAATAAATAACAATGCACACAAGCCACAGCCAGCATAAGCCTCTACAGGGTGGGCCAAAAAAACCGGACTTGTTTGAGCGTTGATAACTAGGCGATGGTTAGTGGTAGAAAGACGTGTGATATGTCACCAGTTTCAGAATGCTGTAAAGAATAAACGACAAAATTGCATGGTGAAGCATTTAAATATTCTTTGCCTAATTTGCATAAATATTCGTCACCCCCGAAGGTCTGCCAAATTTGACTCTAACACATGGATTTAACATGGATATTTGAGCTTTTGTAACTTAGCGATATTTATTAATGGAAAGGCGCGTAATATGCCATAAGCTTCGAAATTGTGTACAGAAGAAGTGTACAACTTGCATGTCTCAGCATTTAAATATTTTTGCCTAATTTACACAAATCTTCCCACCCCTAAAATCATGCTAAATTAGCAGTAACACATGAATTTAACTTGATTTTCATTTAGCATATTGTGAAATATCGACGATCATTAACACACACGTTGAGTTTAAATGAAATTCTACATAGGCAGTTGCCCAGCTTTTGCATTCATAACCGTCATCAGTCCTTTTAGGCAGCTGATCGATCGCTGGAGTCAATGTGTTCAGGATCAGTTGAGCCCAGCATTCGATTAGCACACGTTTTAGCTGGTCAGTTACTGAAATTTTGCAACCATGCTATCTGATGCAATGCCCCCACACTGAATAATTCACAGAATTTAAATCTGGCCTTTTTGGCAGTGAGTTTTTGAGTTCAACGAACTCGGGCACATGGGAGTGCAGGCAAATGCCTACTTTCAGGGGTAATGAAGATTTATTTATTGGGCAAAGCATATTTAAATGATTTGCTATGCAAGTTCGGCCCTTTTTTGTCTACAACATTCTAAAACTTTGACATATCACACGCCTTTCCATTGCTGCGTTATCAACGCTCAAACAGGTCCGGTTTTTTGGCCCACCCTGTATATATTCTACATGCACGTGTCGTATACGCAACCTTCATGCTAAGTGTCCTTGATCTTGATTAATGCATCAACAGTGATGCAAGCTACTGAACGTAATATTACGGTTTAAATCCGCAGTGATAAACAGACTCGATCAGCGGTTTAAGACACGACAATGTACTGTACATTAAGCAAAAGCGAACACTGATATCAGTCTCTGATAAACGAAATACAATACTTCTGTTGTGCATTAAATTAATTTATTTATTTTAAGAACACAAGCACAACACATTATACAGTGCAAATTAAAACTCAACAAAACATTGTGTTTCCATTGGGTCAGAAAGGCTAAAATTGTACTTAACACAAAAAAAATAGAATGCACAGCAATAATCAATCACCAAAAATGCACATTAATAATCAAACTAGTGGTAATAATAGATAAAATTTTAGGTGTAGCGAAGTCTTTGATGAAAGTTTTATCGCAAATTTTTCACAGAATTTTGCCAGCGAAGAAATTTTGAAAATTCATTAATAGGCCTTAGTAACCACGTTATCAATATGAGCTTGGTGCATCAGGTTTTTTTCTGGAACACTATATGTTACCGGCAAGTTCAGATTGCGCTGCCTTATGCAGTGTCGTCAGCCGCCAAGGTTAAACAGAGCTGATCATGAATCGTTGGCTGATTGATCAAGCGGGCAGTTTGTTGACAGTTAGGCTATCAATGTGCTGCTGCTGTGCGGGACGCTGAATCTGGTACTTGGCAACCGACATCAGGCCACGTGACTCGTCGACGTTTCCAACCACTACCACGTCGGACACGGATGATGCTGATGACGTCACGTTGCCGTAGCAACCGCAGCAGCAGCGGCGGCAGAGACGACGCAGCAAGTGCTGGACATCAGCACGCAGCGCGGGGTCGATGAACCAGGCTGCCGGAGCTAGGACGACCGTAGAGTGACCGACCCAGGCGAAGAGGGTCCAGGTCGCCGGCTCAATGCACAGTGCGTCACCACAGAACGGCAGCAAGGTGTACAGCACGAAGAACGGCGACCACAGCATCACCGACGCCACTCCGACCATTACCACCGACCCCAGAGTTGACCATTCGCCTCTACCGCGCCGATCCACACCAATGACCGCCTTCGTCGCTATTATGACCACACTTCCGGTCAGGACGAGCGTTGCGGGAAGGTGAAACGCGGCGACGGACTGGGCAATGACGTCACGACGGCTCAGACTGACCGCGCAGACGTCCTCCAGCACCGCCGAGTTGTCGCCGCCGTCAGCGCCAGCTTGGCGGCTACACACCGCTAGACCGAGCGGCAGTGACGCCAACCCCGCGACCACCCACGCGCTGATAATTACGAGCAGGGCGACAAGGTGCGGGTGACGTTCAGTTGCCATGGCGTAGACGCGACGAGGCGCGACCAGACGCAAGACGCAGTCGACATCCAGACTGACTAGCGACCACATCATAGCGGCAATCAGCAGCACCTGGGCCAGCAGCCAGGCACGACAGGCCGGACCTCCGAACGTCCAGCCACCTGCCGCTTCGGTCACCACTCCCGCCGGGATCACCAGCACTGCCGCGGCCAGCTGAACGACGGCCAGGTTGACCGTCTGCAGACGTCGAAAAACTGGGATCATCGAGCCCTTGCCACTGGCACCCAGAGACGAGACGAGGACCATCGCATTGAGGAGGATTCCGACCACGATTAACAGGCTGCCGTAGGCGGCGACTGCGCTGCCTGGAAGCCAGCTAGGCACCGGCTGCCTTGGACCGGCACTTCGAGTGTCAGACACCACGACGTAGATCCAACCGAGGGACGACGTTTTGTTCACGCCAGTCTGAACGGCATCCATCTTTGCCGTCCGTTCTTCTTTTGTACTTTCACTGATTTGACTTATCCGCCCAGTTGTACTTTACACTTTCAACCTCACCTAATTTAATTGCGACATTGGCGGAAACTGCAGCCGCTGATCGGTTATGTATCAACTATCACGTACAGCTGCTCTTCTGTGTACAAATTAGTTTTATTCCTCAAGATCTCTAATCAGTTCTTGCAGACATCGAAAGCCAAATGAAATGCGTCTTTCGCAAAGCGATCAATCTAGCATTCTACAGCATCTAGTCTGCTGCTGCTGCTGCGGCTGGTGAAGTTAGAGTGAAGGAAGGCGGAGCAGCGTTTACGAGATAGCGATGATGGCGCCGGGCGCCCGGCTACTGTGCAAACGTATCATCATCTGGTCGTTAGATACAGTTCAACTGCTTGTCGATTGACAGGCGGCAGCCGGCCGCACTCGCCGTGATTCCATTCACTGGAATGTCGATTTCTCTCCATTTCGTCCGATCTTGATGCGAAATTCACAGTTGAACTTAACCCTAACTAGACCTGAATACTTAAAGTAGTGCAACAGAACAATTAACACACTGACCTAAAACTCATAATAATTACCCCGGTATGTAGGCCTAGACTTCGTTTAGGTCATAGCCGTGCTGGTTTAGGCCAAAAGGTGCGCCAACAAGTTACTGAGACGTTCTTTGAACGGGAGAACAATGCTGCAATTACCAACACCGTTCAAGAGTTCAAACGTCTTTCAGTGACTGACAGTCAGTGTAACAACTAACAAGCAACACAGTTAATTAACACTGGCCGACAACACATTAAGGCCTACCTTAAATCACCGAACCTCAAACGACGTGTTTACAAACACAGACATGCGGCGCCCGCCGTATCTCTGTCGAGATAGTTCTGCGACAATTTATTCGAAGAAATTCCGCTTTTTCGTAATAAGTTGGTGCTCGAATTACATGGAGCAGCCCCTTAACTTGTTCAGCTGGAAATATAGGCTAGCCTACAAAGACAACTAGAAACCATTTTTATTTTATACCTTGTGTTCTTAGGCTATTCTGCATCTTTTTTTCACCAGCGTCAGGTGACATCACGCCTGCAGTCATTCGACATTACGTTTTTTTACCACATCTACAAACAGACTCGATATTTTAAAAACATCATTTTTCTCAGCACAGGCCAAAGCAATTCCATGTTTTCATGGGAAGAAAAATAAAAAAATATTTTCATTCTATTCCTGCACAACACATTACTGGTAGGCTCAACAAATTACACGTCCGTACTTTGACAGTTGCGAGTGGAAAGAAAGTTGTCGGTGTAGGGCCTAATTAGAGTTCGTTTTCATTATTATGATAGTGTCCTTAACTCCTGCATAATCAGACGATTGTGGAAGCATACGTAGGCCTACACGCCTATAACAGAGACAATAATCCTTGTATCATGCGACGTCGATATCTAGTAGCATTGAACGTATGCTGTGTAATTAATTCTGATCTCCATGCACCCTAAGTCAGTCAGTGCATCAGACGTCAACAGTCGCTATAATAAAGCTCTGTGTGTGGTCCGGGTGGGTGGGTGATGACGCGACGCCGGTGGGCCCGCCTGTCGATGCTATTTAGCGTCAATTCAGTCGATCATCGCATCTTGCAGTTCATCGCCGTTCTCGTTTGCTCGCCGTCAGTTTCAGAGCAGACGCGGGGATGCTGTCGACTGGCGAGGCGAAGACCTGCACCTTGCCGACATACCGGGGGCGCTATAAGACGATCAGGTTGAGAAACACGGGACGGATGGGTGCATGCATGGTTGCTTACGACGTTCTATGCGTACTTAAAAAAATTTTGTAAGCCAAAAAATGGATTCGTAACATTTTCAGCAAAAGCGGTTACAGCTTGTTGCAATATTATCTGCCAATAAAATGTCCACTCAATATCTCTGAGGAAAATTTCCGTTAGTTGATATTGTTCTGCTCTCTTTTTATGCCTTAATTTTATGCAATTCGGATAAGTTTTGGTGACTTTATCGCTCAACGCGTAGCGTTTTAGATTTTTTTTCGCGACGACACAGAAAACAGCGTGAACACTGCAACGTTGCGCTAATGTGTGTGTGCGTATAGCTTAATGTAGACTACCAGACGTGGAGCAGGGAGATTTAAAAAGCTAAAAGTACACGCAATAGAATCCAAAAAATCGTAGAACATGTATGCGACGATGAAGTTTGCGACAGTGGGTCCAAAGATGACAACTGCTGCGGACGAAAAGCAGATACGAACAACATGGTAACATCATTTTGAATCGTGGTCTTCTCCATTAATATCTGGGGATGCGATACTCACGTATCCCCCATTTCCGCTGCTGCCGTGGACGTCGGCCCCACAGCTGTCATCAATAACGCCTGCTCCTCCTTGGCGTTCTTCCGACAACCGCCAGCAGCGATCGGCGACGAATTAGAACAGCGCTGATTGAAAACAGTTGAACCGAACAAGCAGTGAGTCGTCAGTCTCGACACCTAGAGCTACTTGCTGACGATTCCTTCGCCGACCAAATTATACTCAATATACAAGATCTTGAGACTTGCTTAGTGCACAACGACAGTAGAATCAAGTGAGAAAATGAATTATGTTTACTAAAATGTTCGTTCATATTCAACACGTTGAAAGCACTCTACTTTCACCAATTGTTTAATGGCGACCTGCAACTGACAATGTTTTTCTTAAGTTAATACACAGTTTAATGATAGGCAAATAATACAACTTAGCCTAATAGACACCCATCACTTCATTAGTTCACAAGCTGCATTAACACTGAAGATTACTCCTACTCTTATTTTAGGTTGCACTAGCGATATACAAATCTGCTTTTAATTTTTACTTTGATGATCTGTACCCAATCATCCTGTCATTGGTTTTCTTAAACAAACTATATCTGGAGCTTACAATATTTGCAGCCTATGTACAATAGCTGTAACAAAACTCCGCTTTATTTACATTTCAGTCAGTCAAAATATCTGCTAAAGCAGTATCTCAAATCACTTGCCAGAAAAATTAAATTTATTACAACATAGGCAGCATATGACGTAACACCATGACCTGTATCAGTTAAATAGTGATTTTACAAAAGTGAATGTAATCGATCAGTTTGGGTTTGACAAGGCTGAAAAATTTCTGTGCTTCTGGATGCAGCCTGCAAGAAAGTGGGGACGGAGAAAAATGGAAAACTGTTTTTTTTAATTTTTAGTTTTATATCATGACACAACCACTCATAAAGACACTACAGCATTTCAGACTAGGTGTAAACAGTTTTTTCAGTAAAATTTTGAAAACAAAGCCAAAACTTCGTTAATATTTTTGAGAGTACAATAAAATCAGGCTTTTGCTAAGGATGGACGACTACAAGCAGATTTTTAGGCCCCACAGGCAACTGCAGTAATTGCAGAATTATGTGCACACTAACTCTTCCTGTAAGCGCTGACAGCACACAGCACAATGAGCCAGCGTCGACTACACAGCAACCGTATGACATGGCTAGCACCAGTGTCAAGACCATTGGCATTGTGACAGCGACCCAGAAATTTTGGGCTATCGGAAAATCGTCAAAAATTCTCCTTGTCCCAAAATTTCCATCCAGCAAAGCAAAATTTAAAGCTAAAAACCACATTTTGGGGAAATTTGATGGCAAAATTAAAATTCTGAGCAACCATAATCTCTTGTCAGAAATTTGCAGCATCTTTTGGGATGCATCCTTTGCCCCGCCTATTTTGTAACCCATGGCACCGCTTGGCAAAACCAGCCAGAAGTCAAACTGTTGGTGCAAGTTCATACAAGAAACATGTCTGGACATGTACAATGTCGGCTAGTTGCCCAGGTGCCCAGTGAGTTAGGCCTAGTGTGCAGTGAGCACTGGAGATTCACCTGCCGTGCAAGCCAGCCACCCAGTGTGTGATCCGCTAGCCAAAACTAAACATGAGTGCAAAATATGCATAATTTTCTGAAGTTTTTTGATGCCCGATGCCCCTAACGTTCGAGTGGAATATTGTCACACCAGTTACTCCTTTCCTGGAGAACGTTCGCTTCAATTCCAGTTTTCCACGCCTTTCTGTTTTTACTTTAAGGCAGACAAACTAACGGACACATGGATGGACGGGCAAAAATTGTAACGTGGCCTGTTAAAATAGGCACATCGAAAGCCCAGCCGTGGTAGTTGAAGGAGATTCCATGGGTTAGATCAAACCTCCACCCCTTCAGCTGGGGTCAGGAACCACTGCATAGAAAACCAAAAATGACAAAACAATGACAGCAACAGTCAACAATGATGAGGGGTCAGTCTTTTTCTTTGGTCTTCTTTGTGACAAGCTGGCGGAACTGTGTCAAGATCTTGTTCTCACGTTTTGTGCGTTCCTCGTGGTTGAACTTGGCAAGCGCTCGCTTCTCATCGGCACTGTAGATCTGGTTCTCTTTACGCAGACGAACAGCTTCCATACGACGATGTCTGCACACCACATATGGGCATTTCTCACTGACATTTCTCCGCTGCAAGTATGAGAAAATAATGCAAAAAAAATGACAGTGGCACTATGTGAACTGATTCAGCAAGTACAATAATTAGCTAGATTTCAAAGTGGCTGTCTTGTGGCAGCACTTCTATCAAGACTTGGAGACAAACAGGAAAAGTTACACGGCCTCGCGAAAAGGCCACAGGCTGAGTCAGAAAATTTAGTGATTGTTCTAATGCCACTTATCCAGTTAAAACATTAAAAGTATAAATACAACATAAACCTAATGTGACAATATTCATTCAAACTAGATAAGCAAGTACCAGAGATAGTTAATAAAAACTGAACTGTTATCACTCATTCATTATCAACCACTCTAGTAGTAATAAAAAATAACACTACTATAAAAATAATAATAATACTTAATATATTATTTCTCCGCTTCTGTGATGAGAATGACCTACTAACCTGTCGCAACTCTAATAATAAAAAAATAAATACTATACTAGCAATTTGGGGCAAAGCCCAACGCGAGTCCACCCGGCGCCCTAAGTCCAATTGGAGGACAATGTAGGGGACTCACATTCCCCTCGTAGCAAAGTCACATGGCCTGAACTCAACACATTAGCATACGCAGAATGCTCAGTGTGGACTTAGGGTAAGTAGACATTAGCCAACTAACCATTGTCGTTAGTGGAAAAAAGTTCACCCAATTTTTTTGTTCAACGTGGGAGAAATGTTAATTCATAACGCCGTTTACTGCTTGTCGATTTCTCCATTTGTTCCAGAGATATTCGCGTTCAAAGTCAAAAGTTGTCCTAAATCGTGCCGAATTTTGGACATTTTTCACTACCCCAAATTTTAAGACGGCAGTGCACCCCAAAATTTGTACGCACGTTATCAGCCCCACTTAGCACTATGTCACGTGGCAAAGTTTAATTGGGCTCCCTTTGGCTTTAAATTTATTGTGGCTAATTTGCTAAAATTCAAGCCAATTTTGGACCCTCTTTGAAAAAGAGTTGTAAGGGAACCTTGTCCCCGATGAGGGTGTACTAATAAGACTTGGTCATTCTCTAGTGCATGTAAAAATTAGGGGGCACAGCAACCCTATGGCCCGAAATATGGTTTTCCGAAAAAACGCTTTGGGTGGGTACAATTTCACCTTCAGATCTTCGTAGTTACTGAACCAAAGTTCACCGGACTTTATTCACTGGACGCAAGAGGAATCGCGGTAAAAATGTTCTTGTCCGTTTTTGAATATCTTCATCCGTTCCAGAGATATTCGACATCGAACTTTGCAGTCGTCCAAAACTGCATCAAATTTTGCATGTTTTTGGCCCATTAATTTTTTTTGGGAGAGCCCCCCCCCCCGAAATTTTGGACCGGCATTATAA
>Ga0209367_1006899_pt1 | contig 15670 bp, 3 predicted proteins | sample WorMetLIZISLAND2_FD_187412 | JGI IMG/M metagenome (GOLD analysis project Ga0209367, IMG submission 187412) | Marine gutless worms symbiont microbial communities from Max Planck institute for Marine Microbiology, Germany - Olavius geniculatus... ... | reverse complement strand
GGATTTACACTACATGTGTTCTGGCAGTAGGCCTCCATGGTGCTGAAACCTGGACACTGTTGAAGGAAGACTCACGCAGGCTACAGGCATTCCACATGACATGCCAAAGACGTATTCTTGGTGTTAGATGGAATGACTTCGTCACCAACAGCTCTGTAGCTGACAGTACGAATCTGCCAAGTATACTCAGTACCATAGCCGCTCGCCGTCACTCTTTTTTCGGCCATATTCGCCGTTTGTCCGCCAACACACTAGCACATAAGGCCCTGAAGCTTGCAGTGCACTCCAAGTCGGGAGACATACCACAGCACGACTGGAATCGCCCCGCTGGCAGACCACGGACTACACGGATGAGTCAGATTGTGCGGGACACCGGACTCACTGCTACCGACGCATGGGCTCTTGCTGATGACCGGTCAACGTGGAGGGCGCTACGACCCACAGCCGGTTACGCGCAGCAATGAGTGAGTGAGTTTAAACTCGGTTTGAACTTTTTGGTGTCAGTGTCTTCCCAAAGGCCATTATTATTGTCTCAAACACAAAAAGCAATCACTGCCAAGTACGTGCTCTTAGTGCCGACATAGCCTATAGCCTATGTGCAGCCATAACATCCGTCCAGCTGGCGAGCGTTTAACATTGGTTGGAGTGGACTATATGCAGACAGCGCTTGAGTCGCCGACACGCCTGATGAACGGCACGTGATCGGCCACCCGTAGGCCTAATAGGGTGTTTACACGATCGAGCAAACATCGAGCTGGCTCAAGCAGGCCTATTGGAACCCCGCCCCTGGCTCAAATGTACATGTAGGCCTAGGTTTAGGCTCTTAGCCCACAGCTGCTGATCACGTGTTATATAGGCTTTCCAATTACAACCCGCCCGCCCTCTTAATTAGCATGCTAATTACCACAGAACGTCGAGCTAGCTGCTCGATGTTCGCTCGATCATGTAAACACCCCATAAGGCTTAAGTAAAGATGTGTGCTTGATATTCATCACTTCTTTTTTACGTTTCTGAGTTTAGATGTCTGATGATCAAACATTTTAAAGACTATTGTTACCTGAAAATGACACGTCAATAGGCCTATTCATAGTCTGAGATTCAGTTCAGATTCTTCCTCGCCTTTTCGTTCTCAAGCCAGAAGCCCTTAAGAGGCGTACAGAACGACGTAACCATAACTGAACGCAACTGAACTAGCTTTGCACGGTTTAGTTTTTGATGAACTGACGAATGGTCAAGCAGGGTAATCCCATTGATCATTGGTTAACGCGTACGTGAGCGTAGTCACGTAGTACCCGACGCCGACAGACGTGTCTACTGTAATGCATTACTGCTTGCCCATTGGTCAGTACGTCAAAAACTAAACCATGTCAGTTCAGTTCAGTTCAGTTTACGTCGCTCTGTACGCGCTTCTAGGCCTACGGACATGCAGACCAACGGACAGACGGACAGACGAACGGGCAAGACTCGTAATGCGGCCTATGACAGTTTACCTTGGCCTCTTTGCATCCGCCCAGTAGAAAGTCAAGGAAGCCCTTCATCATCCAGCTAGCGTTGGTTTCACCCGGGTGAACTCGGGCTGTCAGCACCACTGCTTTACGCTGCTACATGCACACAATCACGCAGGCCACCTAGTATTTGTCAAAGTCTGTTCAAAACGATAGAAACTGAAAATCTTTATTCACCGACGGCATACAACAAAACAGATAATAAACTATTAAAGAAAATAAAATAATAACAGATAACAGAAACACGTCACAAGCTACAATAATAGGCCACTAAGTGCATTTGGCAAACAGAAAATAAATGAAGCAAAATGAAACTAAATAAAATGAACTGTTATCGAAACCGTGTGCTGCGGCTTTCATTTCAGTTCAGTTAGGCCAAATTTTGTTTCGTTTTGATCGTTTCATTCTGTTGATTTCATTTATGTCGGTTTGTACACTCCTTTGCTGTTACTAACAATATATGTAAAAAAACTTACCAGTTTACAACTGTATGTAAGGACGATGTAATGATATCAGTCCTCTAAAACAGCAAAAATCATTTGGGTAACCTTAGATGGGGCTATGCATATGGCGTCCTCACAAGCTGACTTTAGTTGGTAATCACTAACATAGTCTAAAGCCTTCTTCATTTGATCTTATTTGTCGTATTAGGCATACTTGCCCAATGTTTACTGATTAGCATAGCAGCCGAAAATGTTTCTGTTATGGTTTAGCTATTGGTAACAAGGAAGCTAATATATGACCCTGTGCCGACACAATATTCAGCTAACCACACACTCATATGCTTGCAAACTGTCTTAAATTTTGTTGCTATGGCAACAAGGGTCAGTCGGGGTAAAATTCAATTAGCAGCATTTGATGGCCCATTTCCGAAAACTCCCCCACCGATGAAAAAAAATCGCAGATATCTCTCACACAAGCCAAGTTATAGCCAATTCTGTCCCGAATTTTGTTGCCATGGCAACGGGGGTTGGTCAGGGGAAAATGCGATTGGCAGCATTCGATGGCCCATCAACGAAAACCTCCGTATAGGCGCAAAAATTTCCATAAAATTCCTTGCACAAGCCGAGTTATAGCCCATTTTGTCCCAAATTTCGTTGCCATGGCAACAAGGGTCAGCTGGGCGTAAATGTAAATGACACCGTTAAATTTGCCAACCCCAATTACCTCACTCTAGAAAAACGAAAATGGGCTATAACTCGGCTTGTGTAAGAGATATCACTGAGATCTTTGTATCTATCGAGGGGTTTTCGAGGTTCGGCCATTGAATGCTGCCAATAAAATTCTACCCCATCAACCGACCCTCCTTGCAATGGCAACAAAATTTGATGCAAAATGGGCTATACCTCGGCTTGTGCAACAAATGTCACCGATATCCTTGCAGATAAGGGTTTTCAGAGTCTGGCAATTAGATAACGTTAGTCAAAGTACATGTATATACCACGGCCAACCCTGGTTGCCGACGGAAACGAGTAGCCATAGTAATAGACCGAGTAGGCTAGTAGTAGTTTTCAGTATCGACATAAATGTGCGCAGAGCGTACATAAGATTGGTGACAATCTAAAGTACTTCTTGTGAGTATTTGGCATTAAAATTTATAATTTGGTAGTGACAATCAAATATGGCATTAATTTTTTGGTAAAATTCGTTGTAAAATGCGAATGATTCTCGTGGAACTGTGTTGTTCTACAGTAAAGCTGGTGCAATTTACTCGTCCACTGGCCGACTAGCCTAATACTAAATTAAAGCCTTTCAATTTATTAAGTAAATAAGTAAATACGTAAGTAAGTAGCACTATTCCGTTGTTGTCAAAGGACATCAGTCTTAGGCCAAACTGGACGTCAAGGCATGATCTTAGTTCAAGGTAAGAGATGTACACAGTTGGTACTCCGATGGAAAAGTATAGTCCTAGGATCTTTATGCAGACTGAACTGCACTTCCAGATTGGTTGTATAGACGTTGCAAAACGACCGATGTCCGGATGTCCACTTCCACATCTCCATCTTCAGCCATAAGCTACCGAGAATTCACGCACATCCTCGACATTCTGGTTGTTGGTGACATAACTTGCTGTTTCCCTCCTGGGCCAGCCCACTGGCATATGCCATATATGCCCGTTGGTTGGCGACGGCTGTCACCTTGACCGGAGGCACTACCAGACGGTTGGTGTGTAACTTGTATACTACCGATACAGTCTGTGTCAGATAGAAAAGTTTTGTCCCAGTCTTTGCTAAGTTTTGACTGACCAATTTTCACAATGATATTGAGCGTGCAACATAGGGTATAGGCCTATTAGAAAAAAATTTATTAAATAATCTCACAGATTCAGGGACGGCTGATGGGCCCACATTGCAGCCGAAGCCTACGAGTGGTGTTAGCTGCTCTATCCCACCTGGTAGTGAGAAATGTTCACATTTATAAAAGATAAGTTAAGCTAGAAGTGAAATTCAAAATGTCGACTGAACCTTGGCGTCGTCGCTGGCTTCACTCGTTGGAGATGTAATTGTCAGCAGATAGACGAGGTTGCCCGCCAGGGTGCGACACAGCACGCGCTGACGACATAGCTTCGACTTGTACGGGTCTCGCACTATGTCGTTTATGTAATCCTACCAGCACAGACAGCGTTTGGCATTAACCTAGCTTAGTACAGTAAGATATAGGCCTAAATGAACATCATGTACAAGAGCGTCTATGCCATATAAACAATCAAGCAAATGTTTTACCAAAAAAGTATGGGGAATATCTTTCAGCCGTTCAGGGGAGAGGCGAGACGTATAGGTAGCCCATAAATTAAGACCACTTATACAAAATATAAACAACCTTCAAAAAGTCACCCAAAGCGTGCTTAATAGTGCATAATTCAGCTTCTCTAGCATATTACCAGACGCGTTTTTTTTCAGGCCCAGAATTTCCCAAATCAGCGGCAGGTGAAACTTCACCTTAGAACCCATCAAGAAGCCGAGAATAAATGTCCACTTGACCCATCGAGAATAAATTATTATTTGCTATAAAGTCTATAAGTCATTTTTCCTATAATATTGACACGTTGGCCGGCCCACAAGTCTGCAGGTCCACATTATACCCGTGCCCGATTTCACGGCGATTTCGCTGCCTGAAGTAACCACAAACGAAATTCATACATGTGAGAATTATACACTAATGAAAAATCGAAATAATTACTGCATGCATGATGATGCTGTCGTACGACCGATAATGAGGTGTCGTACGTTTTGTCGTAACTTTGTCATAACTTTAGTGGTAACTTTGTCGTACGATATTTTGTAATTTAGGCCCCAGGCTCATGACGATGATGACAGAATATTGTTAATCTAGTTCACTGTAAAGGTAACCAAACTATCTCTACCAGTCACAGGCTAACGAAAATAATGGATTAACTCGTTTGGGCAAAATGCCTGTAGGAGTGGGTGGGCGATTTGTCCAAGTGGGTGGGCTTTCATTGTTTGCACGGACAAGCACCTCGGTACCTTGCCGATCATATCAAGCCAGCCATCGAAGTTGCATCGCGACATCGACTACGTTCTGCCACCGACACTGGCTAATCGTACCCTGCTGTCGACTCAACACGTACGGCCGTCGGGCTTTTCCAGTTGCTGGTCCGACGGTCTGGAACTCGCTGCCAGATGATCTCAGAGATCCAGCGTGTGACATTGACAGTTTCAAACAGTTTTTTAAAACAATCCTGTTCAGTCAGTATTAGTGAGACAAGCGCATTAGAGGTTAATTTTAACAATATGCGCTATATAAATTTACATTTTACTTACTTACTTACTTTCGCCCACCTAGCTTGCATGTAAAAAATTGCTTTGTGGTGCAATTTGAGCTAAAACAGCAGACCTGCATGGTGATAACAATTTTACATACACCCTTAACAAAACTCCCCCTGTTTTTCTAGCTGGATTGAGGAAAAACTCCCAGCAAAATGACAGAAAAAAATAAAGAAAAAAACAGCAAGGAGGAAAAAAGACGCTATCCGTGTGCATCAAACCGTCAAATCAAAAATGAGAGATGATGTGACACAAAGTTACTTACTCCCTCAAAGCACTTTTACGCACCTGTAGGTCTGAGTATGTGTATGGATAGCAGTGTGCAAAGTAGACCGAGTCACGTCCACGTGGAAAACTGAACTTCCACGTCAACGAATAGTAGCAACTCTCACTCTTTCCATCCATGTAACTAGCACAAATCAAAAACCAAAGCACGGTCACAATCACAATAATTGTCAAGTTAAGGGCGACTGACGCACCTACGGACTGAGGGTAGACCAAAACGGAACTACGCAGTGTCTCAAAAAACGTCCCACTTTGTGACTGTCCATATCTTTGTCAAATATTGACCAGTTTTCAAAATTCTTTCACTGGCACACTCTGTGGACAAGTAGTAGAAACAGTGTGGTTATTAAACATCCCACCACACCTTAACTGAGTCGCTGCACTACTATGAGAAACTTGAATTGTCAAAAATCATTAAAATCTTAGTAAAACATATGCAAAAATTATCTTCTGAAACAATTTTCGACTAATGTTCATATTAAAAGTAAATGATGTTTAGCTTTTTTATATATTTCTTGTGTTTCTAAACTAAAGCAGAGGATATTATTGTAAACTAAAAAACAGTCAGAGCCTGCAGACCTCCGCCAAGGCCATGTTGTTCGCCAGGTGGCAGCACCATATTCGGTTTGACAGCGGTTTCCCTTATGCCCCATTGAAAGCAATGTTAACGAAAATTTCAAAGTGATCCAGAATCCAGGATTCCTTCCGGATCAACCCCAAAATTGAATCACTGGTAGCTTTTGCCATTTCCGACATTCCCAGAAAATTTCAGAAAGATCCGTCCATAACTTTTTGAGTTATCTTGCTGACACACAGACAAACAGACAGACAAACAAAGTCTGGCAAAAACATAACCTCTTTGGCGGAGGTAATAATAATTTGTATTGAAGTGACGATACACTGGTATTGTAACATGCATTTAGCAATGGGGACAAGGCTTAGACTAAAAACTTATACGAGTATAAAGAGAGAATTCGGACGGAATGTTTAAAGATAAACAGCAAAAGGGAAGGACTGGACACATTACTAAAAAGATTTGAAAAACAGCAAGCACCGACCAAAGGCACCAAAACGGCAGCAGACTGAATCATGCACGTACTGAAGAGAACGTGACCACTGCGGATGAACTGGTAGGCCTACTTTACCATGAAGGCCAGAAACAGACACACCGTTCAACACGCCAGATATCCACAAAGATGGGTATAATACAGTATAGCATCGTACAGATCATTCATCGTGATTTTGGTCTGAAGTGTCTTTCATCTTCCAACACACCGGTTGCCTCTTATTGTTGATTTTTTCTTGCATTTATATTTCACAAGATAGTGTAGCGACACAGCTACACTGTGGTGGGATGTTCAATAGCGATTTTATTGCCAAATGTCCAGACAGTGTTCGCGTGGAAAAAGTTTGAGAATCGGTTAATATTTTTCAAAGCTATGGACAATTACAAAGTGAGACATTTTTTGAGACACAGTGTATATTTAAACGCTGATAACTTAGCAACGGTTAGTGGTCTGGGCCGGATTAACGCATAGGCCAGCAAGGCCATGGTCTAGAACCCCGCGTTTTTAGGGGCCCAGCGCTAAGATACACTAAATGCAGCCAGTAATGTTGATTCTCAGAAAAATAATCAAAACTGTTATTACCAGATGTGATATTTTAAGGCAAAAATACACCAAATTAGATTTCGGCCGTGACTCCGCTCCAGACCCCACTGAGGGAACTCTCAGCGCTCCCCAGAGCTTTTGGCTAAATTTACCACGTTACATGCAATGAAATAGACAACTGTTTTTTAAATGGCTGTTTTGCTTATAAAACTTTAATGAATGGTTTATTATAATTTGTACCGTATGCGTAAGGGGACCCACGAAATATTTTGGACTAGGGCCTTTTAAGCCTTAATCGATCCTGTTAGTTGTAGAAAGAAAAGTTTCTGATATAGGCCTATCAAAAATTCTAAAATTTTGTGTAGAAAAAGTCCAGAACTTGCACAGCACTGTATTTAAATATTCTTCATTTAATTTTCTGTAAATTTTCCCCACCCCTAAAAGTTAGCTAAATTTGACAGTAACTTGTGGACTTGATACAATTTCACAATTCACATTCTTTTCTGCCATTAACCATTGCTAAGTTATCGATGCTTAAAAATAGACCAGTTTTTTGGCCAACCCTCTACAAATCATTTTAATAAACACTTTTCTATAAAACAAAGCGACAATTTACTGTAAGTGTGCTCAGGCCAACTCAGCTTCCTTCCCTAGTCTGTGGCTTGTGCCAGCTGCTGTATAGAGTCCAAAAATTAATAGCCAAGCCAAAGAAGCAAGTGAGCAACTCTCAGGTATACCCACACAACGATAACTGCTCAACTCAGCCTCCTACCCGCAGTGGGACAGGAAAAGTAGTAGCTTACGCGTTACAGGGGACAGCATAATGAGGCTGATACGGCCAGTCTGCTGGCTGCACCACGGCTCCAACGGTTAAGCCAGCGACACACGAGCTGCACATGCGGGCCGCACACCCGTTTTAGCGACACACGAGTCGCTTTGGGCGGGCCCAGTCATGCGGCCAGCACATGCGGCTCGTGTGTCGCTGAAAAAAAGCACAAAAAGCATTGCAATGCAATGCTTTTTCGGCCGACAGCCGGGCAGTTGGCTCAACGGGCTCGTGTATCGTTGGCTTTGCCAGCACGACTGCATGAGCTTTGTATGACCACATATATTAATGCACTGCAGTAGACTATGGCTAACTAATGACAATCAGCTGCAGCTGCCACTTCCTAGATTGTAAAGCACTTCTGGACGCAACCTTAGTTAGCGGTAACTGGTTGGTTAGGCCTACCTACTAAGACGGTATGCCTGACGCTGACCACAAACAGACTAACAACCAACGGAGCCGGGTGTCCGATCTTAACCATTAAGTATAGATCAAGTAATCACCAACGAGCCAACACTACTTACACATTATTACGATTATAATAACTATTACTGCCTGCATTACTAGACAGAATCGCTTCTTGCAGGGCAAGCGAAAATACCTATTCCTATGCATTTCTCCTCAGCGTGGTCTGTCTTTGTGTCGTCTGTCACACTTGTGCCCTCCCCCCTGCTTAAACCGTTTGATGGACTTAGATGCCATACTGAAGACACATTTGTGAGGTCCAACGGCACACCGTGTAGAACTGTAGATGCTGGTCCCTGATACCCCTAAAAATTTAAAGTCAAACCCCAGCCAAGACATGCTGATTGCAAACTGCAGCGAAACCGTCAGTCCTGTATACTATCACCTATCTGGCTGGAGTTAAGGCAAGGTGCGTTTACCTGTGTCGGGTGACAGGTAACACTGTGTGATCCCATACGGCAGGTGACGCTTCGTAGCTCTGAGATGGGCTTCCCGTAAAGAGCTATATCACTAGTCACCACCTTTAACCTTTTTAACCTTAACCTAGCTAACGCAAACAAGCAGTCTGAGTCGACTTGCCACAACGACTCCGCTTTATGTCAAATTAATTTAGTCCTTATTGTAGTTATCACCAATGTTCCTACCGGCATTACTGTAACTCACGTGATGTTATTGCGGTAGTACTTGATGTCGCTGCCGGTCCTAAACCACCCAATGTTCTGAGTCCTCGCCAGGCAGTCGCTGTACATAAGCGGTCGCATGCCGCTGCTGTACAAGCTGTCAGGCTGCAACACACACAACTAAAAGTGGTTAAAGTGATTATGATGACGATGATGAAGGACGAATCAACTTCAGCATGCCATTAAGTCCTAAGACTACAAGGACATGTAACAATAAGCCTAAACAGATTAGATGAGATTAGATGAGAGATTTGAATCGTATATGCGGACAACAGTACTTCACCTGGCGAAGCACAACAAATTTAGCCTAATAGGCTACAGCTGCTGTATGATACAAACAGCCTCTGGCGCTGAGGTCATTACTGATAATTGTTTTTTTCTCTCAAAGTTGAAGAATATTACCAGAGATCTGGGCCATTTTAGAAAGCAATATTATTTACAGCTGTAAAATATCTTGCCCTGTCAGTGAATATTATATCTCGGTTCAGTGCATAGATGTTAAAAACATTAATTTGCAATTATGGTACAGATCAAAAACAGGGCAAAACGTAATTTGCACATGAGAAATGTATAATATTCATATTTGTAATTTTGTATGTTTATGTTTTAATAAAAAGAAAAACATGACAATAAAAATAGGACAAAAAACATAAAACAAAAAAAAACATTAAAAATATGTTTTTTAACTTAAAAAAACATAAAAAAATGTTTTTACATCTATGGTTCAGTGTACGTCACGTAACATCACTTGGACCAATGGTATCCAAGCATACCGTGATGAGATATAATCAATAATGAAGGTGGCAGGATCTGACAAAATAAGCTGTTTTATCACCGACTAAGAGTAACAAACTAATACGCAGTTTGAGACAGTATATGATGGACAAACCTTCATGAAGTTGACGATGGTGAAGCGGTAGGTGACGTTGGGTATTGTGTTGCTAACCATGAAGTAATACCACTGCGTGTGTTTCTCCGTATAGAGGTCGGTCCTTAGCCACAGCTCGTACTCATACTGACCCCTATATCAGCACCACCAAGAGCAGCAAGGTGAAAGCTGATAGGTGCTATAGCACATTCTATATGACCAGAAGCGCTTTCTATCATCCCAGAAATGGCAGCTGATTGATATGAACAGCGCACTATGCGGCCATTCATTCACCGCATCAGTTAACTGTTGGGCCCGCGGCCTAGACAGCTATCAGATACACCACCACCAGAATAAGCAACAGTAGACCTTCTATAGCAATCACTGTTGAGTTCTACAGCTATTTATCGAGAGCGAGTAGCAAACTCATTACTGAAATGTCTTCGTTTGACGGGTGTTTTTTACAGAACGTATAACCAGTGGCGGTTTTAGGCCGGGGCAGGGGGGCACAGGCCCCCACTTTTGCTCCAGCCTCCCCCCCAGTTTCGCGGCCACCCATAATTTTTTGCAAATTAAGATAACCCAAATATCAGATTTATTTGCGTTTCCAAATTTTAGAAAATTGGACAAATTTGCGGCTTCCATTGAAAGTCTGAAAACCCAAAGTGCTAAGGCTTCAGAATAGCTTCGTCCCCTGACCTCCTGACCAGGGGCTCTGCCCCTAGACCCCAATGAGGGCTCTGCCCCAGACCTCAGCTTCGTCCCCTGACCTCCTGACCAGGGGCTCTGCCCCTAGACCCCAATGAGGGCTCTGCCCCAGACCTCTGTTATAGGCTCGCGCTACCGCACTCGCCATGGGGCCGTGCCCCCCCCCTCACAGCAGAACGTTTTGCTAACATTCGCCAGGTGGCAGCACATTACAGGCTGAACGAGGTTCCCCACTCAACAGGGAGTCGGGATGTGAAAAACGACAAAGCAGTGCAGGGGGTCTGGAGAACAGAGTCCCCCAGCGGGGTCTAGGGGCGGAGCCCCGGCCGGTGGGGAGTCCCCAGAAGCTGAACAGCTTTCATAATTCACTTAGCTGAAACTCTTGTTTCGTGGCACAATTTTGCAAGCGGTCTGAGAACAAGGAGGCTCATGCCTTAATGTAGCTATGACCCTGTTCAAGCCCTGTGCTAACTCTTTCCTAGGGGAATGTCAGAAATGAACAGAACTGAAACAGGTAAACGTTTTACCGAACATGATTTTATTACCTTTTTGTCACTTGTGGGTTTTAGAAAGTCTACATTTTGACATTTTTTTCACGAAATTTGACACTGCACCTGGTATACCCCGGTAAATTCCACGGGCGGCGACACTACAGTTTACAAGAAAGCCAAGCTAACGCATAGGGAACGCACATGGATGCACGAAGACCCACTGTGAACCAATCTAAGCTCACCAACTTTAGCAATTGACATTTGACACGATGATGATTTAATGAAGGCTAGAATTTATAGGTATGCATGGTTTAGCTACCATCTGACAGGCTGAAAACGTGTACCCCTTTTTGATGCTCAGGCCTCCTTGATCATAGAAGGTCGAGACTTGGACGTTGATATCAGCGTTTAATGCTGAAAATTTCATACACAGGTTGTTTTAGTCTATGTGTACACGGGGTTTCATAAAAAAGGGATCCCATTTTTCATAATTCACTCCAATGATGATCGATTTACACGAAATTTTATGACTGTTGTTCAAATATTCTTTGCTAGTCATGACGTCATTATGTGTTGTGAGTACAAGCTTGCTAGTCTCAACTGATGCTGTTGATCACCCTAGATGAAAAAAATTGGGGCGTATATATTTCACCCATTTGGCTCTAAAAGCCACCTTAGAGAGATTTGCACAAAATTTTGCATAAAGGATCACGTCAAGGGCGTCATTTAGAGAGAATGAGGGGTCTGTGGACCCCAAACCTTTATGATTTTAACTTTTCTCTGTAAATCGTACCTTTAAATCAGTGTTACTGTGTTACTGGGCTGCAAGAACAATATGTTACGTGGACTGAGACCCCCAAAGAATAATGAGACCCCACCCCATGCAAATGACTTACCAAAATGGTGCCTCTGGGTCACATTGCCAACGTAATCAACCGCACTAAATATTATTTCAATCAGATCAGGGGTTCAGATTCGGAGGGGTTAAATTTTTTGCTTTTTCATAGAAAAGAGAAATCACCATTAACACAGGACTTGAACTACCATTCAGCCTGTGAAAAGGCTGTGATAATAATTCGTAAGATCAGCAGTTAAATGCAAGATGCCAAGGAAAGAGCTATGCAAAGTACGAACGAAGTATACACAAATGTGGACAAAATACCTCAAGCAAAACAGACAGGAAACACGAAAAACACTCAGAAACTTACACTTGCACGGACTTTGCCAAGTTTGCACTCTCAAACCTTGACTCAAACATCAAAGTCTCATCCTGATCTGATCTTAAACTGACCGCTGCAGGGCTCACGTGCCGGGATGGGTTGCCACCACTCATTGTTGAACGCTCAAACTAACAGCACAAACATAGCCAAACAATGCACAGTTTTGCAAATGCACATCAGGACTGTTTTTATCATCAAACATCTTGATAGGATCACGTTATAATATAGTCTTTGGTGATTGCTAAATTTGGCAAAGTGTAGCAGATTAAACCTATCCAGCTGGTTGGGTTTTAAGCGCACTGTAAACGTTTATTTAATTACTTCTTTACGCACTTCGAAAACGTTAAGGTGTGTCGGGAATATTTTTGTATTGCACAACCTAGCATCTGACTGACAAAAACGTGCACAAAAATTCAAACAAAAAACGATAGCTTTACGTCCATACTGCTCTTAAGACTTAGCTAAGCTAGGACCGATGTACATTTTGCATTTGTGCATATTTGACATTTCTAATATTTATGTTGCTGTTTTTTCCACCACCTATAAAAAATAAAGATTTTCATTGCATACTGGCCAATTGCTTGCACAATAATTTATACCAGAGATCAACAGATTCTGGTTAATACGAATATGCTTAAACATTATGTTAAAACATGGATAACATACAATACGAACAGTTAGAAAAAACAAAAAATGGATGATGCAAAAAGGTGTAAAGTGCATACGTACAAAAGTACCCAACGTTGGTTCATATACATAGACGATTCGACCTTGATTCTTGTGTGACACTGCTACTGGCATCTCTTCTGAACCAGCTGAAATCCACAGAATTAAAGTATTCATAAACGTGGGTATAAAAACAGACAAAATGAACTGTATGGCATTGACCTGGGGCCCAGTTTTTGAAACTTTCAGAAAGATCTTTGGAAGACTTCTTTAGCAAAGAAAGTACGTGGATTTTCAAAACTTCTTTGGAAAATGACTTTGGAAGAATTTGATTTTGAAAAGATCTTCCAAAAAATATTTTGAGAAAGTTTGCGCAATTTTTGAAACTTCTTTGGAAACTTCTTAGGAAGAATTTAGGCAATTATATAGGAAAGCACTAACCTTGTCCTACACGGAGAAAGCTGTGTAATAAAACGAAATTTGCAAAAAAGTACACAACGTTGACACTTAGCATGACGTCATATGTGACGCTGCAGCAAAATCAACAATGAGTAAGTAAAGCAAATTGGTGTTTGGTCAATTTAAACAACAAAGCGATGTGTAAATTGCGTTTTTCATTGACGTGCCAAGATAAAAAGTTTTCCAAAGAAGTTTTCCTAAAAAGTTTTGAAACTAAAATGATTACGTCACATGGTCATGGTCAGTATAAACACATGTGATTGGTTGAACTAGTTTAGGAAGATAAGAAAGAAAAAGTTCTTTGGAAATGCAAAGAAAGCCATCAAAAATTCATAAAAAAAACTTCTGCAAACTTTTGCAAAATAAAATAAACTGAAATTAACTGAACTCTGTGTGTGTCTTTGCTTTGTACAGTCCACGCAATGCAAATTCAGTTCTGTTGTCTTGTACACTTTTAAGATGACATGCAAACATCTAATTAACAGCAGAAAAAATATGACAAACTAACAATGAAACCTGTAATAAATAAAAAGTGCGGACATTAATTCGACTCACTCTGAATATAGAACAGTTCGGGTTCTGGCGGTTGCCAAGTGATATGCTTCACCCGATGAATAGCAACTTGAATACCCGCTGGCCTACAAGTGTTACAGTAACAAAAATATCTCACTGAAACTACTCGAAAAAACTATTTCACATTATAACTATTGGTAATTTCATTCATTATCTGTTAAAATACACACACACATAAACTATTTAACAGTCATTAAACGTGAATTCGTGACAATTTTGCCATCTTAATTCTCACATCATCTTTATCTCAGCATCCTCACAGAATAAAGACCAAAATCCAGATTTATGTGTTTCTGTTTTTAAACAAATTCAAAAAATGCACTATTTAGTGCATCCACATGCTCAGCATTTGATACACATTATTAGCACATGATGTTTGTCTATATGCCGGCCATTTTCGTGCTCAACTAATTTTACCCAGAGCAGTACTTTGTCTTGCCATACCAAAATGTTTGCAGAAAATATTCTGCCAGGCGATGTCACATAATTATCGTGAAATGACATTAACAAATATTATAGATATAAGTAAGCAAGTAAACTAAAGAAGAAATAGATGCAGTTGTACCAGCTAGTGAGCTCTACAACTGGCATGGCTATTATTACAGGTAGTGTGTAAGTAATTTAGTAAGTAAGTAAATAAGTTATTCAGTAAGTAAAATAGTAAAATTCATACTACCAGCGGGCAGATTGCTGCGGTCCCCACATTTTCGAGTACATGCCGTATAACTGACGTGGCTCTCTTAATTGTACCACCTTCACATAGTTAACCAGACAATATCATTAATACAGCAAGGAATGCTACATGGTAAGATTCGGATACTGTGCCACAGAAAACCGCTATAAAGCTTTTATTTCCTTCAGTTAATAACAAAAGCCACCTAATGTTGCAAAATCCATTGCAGACAAGGCAGTGTAAGAAAAGAGTCTTGTTTTGTTATTTACAACCTTCAATATAAAGTTTTTGTTTAATTTTAAAATAACATTTATTGAAAGATGAATACTAGTGAAACCGTTACTGCTGTTAAATCTAATTTCCAACTTTATAAGAAGTAAAAAATGACTTAAGCTAAACATACGAGTAATAGAGTGTATGAACAAACAAGAGGGTGCGGCCGTTGAGGGGCCGCCCGCTATAGGGCCGTCCTTGCAGTTGAGTACAGACAAACGGAGGGAACAGCCGTTGCCATGGTAACGAGGTCACCCGGGGCAAGGCGGTGAGGGTTCCTTATGACACCTGCCAAATATGTCACTTATATACGCAAATCAACCAATCACCATCTAGAAATTCTGATAATTAGGCTTACGTTGACACAACTACTGTGTCCTCTGACCTTGACCTTTGACCCCTTGACCTTGAAATTGGTCCACGGGGTGCTCGTGTCCAGGGGACCCTTCCTACCAAGTTTGGTATTCGTAGGCCTTTTCGTTTTCCCTCTAGATGGAGGCACGGGACGGACAGACAGACGGACAGACGGACAGACGGACGGACGGACGGACGGACAGACAGACGGACAGCATCGATACATAAT
>Ga0209367_1006898_pt1 | contig 15670 bp, 7 predicted proteins | sample WorMetLIZISLAND2_FD_187412 | JGI IMG/M metagenome (GOLD analysis project Ga0209367, IMG submission 187412) | Marine gutless worms symbiont microbial communities from Max Planck institute for Marine Microbiology, Germany - Olavius geniculatus... ... | reverse complement strand
CCCCCTAACTCCCAAGTTATAAGAGCTCATTTATTGCAATTTAAGCCAATTTTTGACCCCCTCTGAAAAAAGTTGTAAGGGGGGCCGCCGTCCCCGGTGGGGGGTGCGCTAGTAAGACATGGTGATTCTCTAGCGCGTGTAAAAATTAGGGGGCGCAGCACCCTCTAGGGGCCGAAATATGGTCTTCCGAAAAATGCGCTTTAGGTGGGTACGATTTCACATCGAGATATCCAAGGTCACTGGACCAAACTTCACCGGACTTGTTTCGCCTAACGCAAGAGGAATCGCGGTAGACGGAATAAAAATCCGATTTTGAATATCTTCATCCGTTTCGGAGATATTCGCCGCCGAACTTCGACGTCGTCCGAAATCGGGCCAAATTTTGCATGTTTTTCGCCCCCGAAATTTTTTTGGGGTGCGCCCCCCCAAAATTTTGGACCGGCATTATAAAATTCGGCCTAGTACTGACCAACGTGCAAAATTTCAAGCCGGTCGGCTTACGCATCTCGGAGATCTCGCGCTCGGAAAAAAATAAAAAAACATCATGCGTAAAACAGAAGTCCTTCCGAAAACTATCGTTTTCGGGCGGGCGGACTAATAATTTGAACGATTTTACTGTGCACTAATTTTCAATGTACATTGATGCTGGTTGAGTGCAATTTTGCTCAGTTAACTGCATGAGCATAACAGAGCAATGTATTTCAATTGTGCAGCCCTACAAGTTGTGCACTATTTTTGAAAGATGAAAACTTACTCCGTAGCTACATGTAAACCTTTTTGACATTTATTTTAACTTATACTTAACGTTTTACTTAAATACTTTAAAAATTTACCACTCGACCTTATTACCATTTGTAGATATTGTACTTTTTTGGATATTTATATTTTACAAGGTAGTGTAGCGACATAATAAGTGTGATGTGCATGCCACCGAGTAGCAAATTTCTTCCAGAGTCTACTGGTGAATACATTGTGAAAATTGGTCAATATTTAGCGAAGATATCGAAAAAGTGCAATAGCTTACTTTTTGGCCCACCCTGTACATCGGTCCTTCAACGTTTAGCCTACTCACAGTTCAGCTTCGTACATACGAATATAACTCGCAAAAAACGAACAGTTATGTTAATAGGCTACTGCTTAATTCTTACAGGCAGGCCTAAGTCTCTCTAAATAAGGACATGGCAAAATCGATAAGTCACACAACAGCACAAGCCCGTCGAGAGCCAGAGCGGGGACCGGGGAAACATTCTTGCGGGTCCCCCAAACATTTTCACGGGGCCCTTATGGGGAGAAAATTTTTGAATTCTTCTTTTCAAAATGGCGTACTTGATAAAATTTCTGGCCGACGGTGAGGCCCCCAAACGTGGCGGGGCCCGGGTAGCTAACCCCCTTGGGCCCTTACCCCACCCACTCGACGGACCTGCAACAGCAAAATCCAAGTCTGCATAATACTTCGCAGGCCTAACGGCTTTTCAGTTTACCAAAAAACTTATCGGAAAGTAAGTATTTATCGGTAGTTTCAACTAGTTCTATGTGTGGTGTATATATTTTACTTTCACATTCGATACGACTGAACGGAATTGAAATTAATACAACTGAACGAGATTACGTGACTGAGTCTTACCTAGCCAGAGGAACCCGTCGGTATTGAGAACGTTGGCTCTAGCGTCTGAGCTTCCGCTGACCGCTGACCTTCCGTCAACCGACAGCGTCGCGTCCGTGCCCGACCTGCGTCAACGTAGGCTACGCCAATTATTAGACATAAGCATTCGCCTATACTTTGTCTCGCCCACGGCATACACACAGGGAAGGCTCTGAAGTCCGGGGACTTGCCTGTCTAATACAGGTAACAGCTCGTCTCTCGATCTATGACCTCAACTGACTTGAAAACGATCACTCTTTCAAGAAGGTTATTATTGTTAAGATGCGACACGTTATTATACTGCAATGTGTGTCTGGTTTGGTCCGTCTGTCTGTCTATCCGTCCGTCCGTCATGCACACTCGTGCCGAGCCTGTGGTCCCCTGCAAGTAGGCCTAACCGCCTAACACTGTACACACAGGGGCCCGCCCTCTATGCACAGGAAAAGGAGACTTTGGGTCGACAGCTACAAGTATTAGATTTTCGCGGCGATCCCGGTTACTGTCAAATTACCTTGGATTTTGCTATGCGTCCGCCCGAATCAGGTTGCGCATCTGTAAGCAAACGGCCGCATAATAGTTATTCACCGGGTCGACGTATTTTTCTGGCTACTGACATAGTGTTATAGCATAAGTGTTAAGACGTGTACAAAGCGACGAAACTAAACTGAACGAAATGTCAGTTCAGTTGCACTGCACGAACTGTATGTACCAAAGCGAACCCGGCCCGTCGAGAAGAGGGGAAAGAGGGAAGTTTTCCCCGGGCCCCGCGACGTTCGGGGGGGGGCACGCGGTCGCTCAAAAATATAAAGTAGGCCCGACACCAAAATGCGCCATTTTGAAACGAAAAATTAAAAAAAAATTCTCCAAACGAGAATTCTCCGCGAGAATGTTTTCCCCGGGCCCCGCTGTGGCTCTCGACGTACCTAAAGCGAACGAACTGGCAGTTCATTTCAGTTTATTTCGCGAAGTGTAGCCCACTAAGCGAGATCGGTTCGGTTCAGTTCAGTTCTGTCGCTTTGTACGTGCCTTTGTGGACGTTATAAGCTGCTGACCTATCGAGCAGAGCGGCGTGCCACTGTCCGTCGTTGACGAGTGTCGGCGACTTGAGGAAGCACGGACTCTTGTCGTCCTGCTTGCCGAGGTTGTAAATCACCTCGACTTTACCGCCGACAACTGCCATGAGCAGGTAGTCGTCTCGCACGTTCAGAGTCCTGCAGCTCTGCACCAGCAGCACGCCAGCGTCCGCTGCTGTCCGAAACCGAACCTCGACGCGATTCGCACGCTGACTTTTCAGTCTTGGCAGCAACAGCACACGACGTTTGACATTAATGACATAATCTCGTATTGTTAATAACCAATAGGCAGAACCGCAAAAGACAAATAAAATTCCATAACGCCAACTAGGAAGGAAAAAGAGAAGAAAATAAACTGCTGACCAAATATTAAACAAACTTGTCAAATAATGGACAAACCGTACTTTGTTTGCTATATTTAGTGCGTGTTTAGCTAGCTTAGACCATCCGACGGAGTCACAGCGAAATATGTAAACGCTAGAGGCAACTGATCACGATTTATAAAGTATTTATGCACATCATTTTTCTGAGCCTCTTGAAAAATGTAACGTTATGCATTTTGAAATGCATTTTTAATACAAATGCACATAATGTTTTACGGCTTTTAATATTACAGTTCACTATCGAGCATGGGTGTCTGAACAAGTACTACATACTTTTTAATTTGTTAATTCTGACAGGCCATCCGAATTTATGAGCCTGTAGTCTTCAAAATGTTTCGATGGCGGATTAACCGTAGTTCGTTAATCCGGCATCGAAACACTTTGAAGACTACAAGTTCACATACTTTTGAGATATTCCGGATAGGTACGAGTGGTAGGTAGATCCGTCGAACAACAATGGAGAGTCGAGGCTCGTCGCTGCCGACGATGCTACAAACAACACAAAAGCAAAATGTTGGAAAAATTACCAAGCAAAAAAACTACCAAACACCCGTTTTGTGAAAAAAAATATACTTAGACGAAACTGCAACGCGTTAACTAAAATAATTCGCCAAAGTTTTCGTTTCCAATTATAACTTAACAACAATTATAACAGCATCGACCTTCTGCCGTGCTACGGTCGGCAAACGTGCATTTCCGGTCGACGCTGCTAACGTAAACAAGAAATTTGAGCTAATGCTCACGAGACGCTCGAAAGCCTATAGCAGTTTCTGTTCGCAAATTGTCTTAGGTTATCTCTAGCCATTTCGTCGCAATTTACTCTTGAAGTGTGCGCCGCAGCCGAAGACCGCAAAAACATTAAAACCCCTTATTTTGGCAGTTTAGTATCTGTCAGTCATCGATGTTAATACGATTAAAAAACTCGTCACTAGTACTTGTTGTGATAAGCAGAAAGCCCATGCTTATCTGCAACCGTTTTTACGAAAGACTGGCCAACAGCGGTAAAATAACAACTTTTACTAGATGTCCTCGTGCGCAGGTTTCCTTGAACCTAAAAAATCAAGACTTGGACCGTCGAAGTCCACGTTCAATGCTAAAAAAATTCTACGCAGCTTGTCTTTATCTATCTCTAGAGATTTTGGCGCAATTCGCTCTTGAAATGTGTCTCGCAGCCCAAAATGGTCAAAAAAATCCATAAAAACCTCTATTTTGGTGTTCAAGGTCATCCAATGTCATTTCTCTCGGTGACAATCAAAAGCCAGTGTACGACTTTTTATTAATGATTAACAAGCGGACAGGGAACTTGAACTTTGCCATAGTATTGGCTTGCGGCCTCCATTTTCGGCCTTTTGGGCCTCGATCTCGGTCTGCGGCCTCGATACACAGTATGCGCTGGCGATCAGTGTAGCCGCTAGCTATAAAGATGCTGATGATGCGTCGCCATGGTGACGACGTCTATATGACGTCACAGCCAATCGCAGTCCAAACTGACACATCCCTCTTTTAAATATATAGATAGTAACCTACACACCGTTTCTGAGTTACAGCGACTTAATGACTAAAAATCGCAAATTTTCCCTACCCCCTCTCATATAGCGCCCTTGCTCAGTGTGCCCTTTCGCATTTATAGAAAATCTTTACATATCGTAAAACTAGAGTTCTCCAGGCAGCCGACGGTAAAGATCTGGTGATCTAAGCTTGCACCGTTTTTGACTGATCCACCCGTGTGACAGACGGACAAACAGAACTGCGATGGCTAAGATGCGCTACAGCAGTACCTGTTTTTGCGCGCAAAAACGAGCTCCATCTGACATCACCTCAGAACCGTTACCCTCAGTTTTTACGCAGCGTCTCAAGACTTTCCTGTTTCGTCGATCATACCCGTACCTACTCATCTGATACAATACTGACGTGGTCCTCGAAATAATGCACATTATTTAGATCTCGCTAAACCCCTTAATGATGCTGCTGGTGATGACCTCGACACGTCGAAATGGTTTGCGTCCGCGACTTTCCCCGCGGGGAAGTTTCGGTGAAAGTCGGCGTAATGGAATTCGGATTTTAAGCAGCTGGCGAGACTAAGACTAGACTGACCGTTGAGGCAAATGCGGCCAGTGTATGGCGGGACACAGACGCACCGGAAATCACCGAGTCGCGGTACACACGCTGCACCATTGAGACAGATCGACTGGCCACCGGCGTTGGAGTGACACGGAGGTCCACGGTACTCGGTGACGCGAGCCAGCGCCAGCGACGAACTGACGACGTCCCTCAGCAACGATCCACGCTCGTAGATCTGTACACGTAGCGGTGGCCCACAGTGAAGCGTAAGCCTCTACGATTTTGCTATAACGTACATCAAATACTGATCAATTTTCAACACTTTTTCAACGATGTATGAATAATCTGAATAAATCTGAGCACTTGTGAAGTATTAGCGTTACGTGACTAGGAATAATTCTATCAACTGATCGACCGATCGATCACTTGATCAAATCACGTCACATCAAGTCGAATCACTTAAGTCAATTTGGAAGCAAAAATAGAAACGCTACACCACGTCATGCACGTACTAACTACTCTTTCATTTCCATGTGACGTAACCAAAATGTCAAAAATGTTTTGCAAAAGACGTTTTGTAACATTTTCATAGTACAAGTAGCGTGCACAGGCGCAAAGCAGAAACCCGCTGAATGGCGCCGACGAAGCCCGTAGTGACGCCCGAGCTGGCGTGTGGTCTGCCACCGACGTACAGTCTCTGTGGTACGTTGAGTTCCCTGGCGAGGCCCGGAGACCTGCCGGCCACAGGCTGCTCGTCATCAACGCCCAGAGTTCCATCAGGACCTTCACGACTGACGATCACACGAGTCCACGTCCACAGCGCCAACTTGGACTTACTTCTGCTCCCCACATCATAGAAACAACCGTTAATCCAGCAACATCTCTTTTTATACTCGTTCAAAAGGTTGGCAAGCATATTAGGCGTCAACAGTAAATTATAGGCCTTGCAGTTGGCGCGGGAGCCCATGCGCATGAGCCGGCTGGCCGACAAACGACGAGTCACCCGCAAGTAAAACATACACTAGATATGTGTCATTTTCGTGAAATATTTGACGTCCGGTGATTTTGACTTTTGGCCTTTTAAAATAAAAATCAGTAAACCGCTTAATCCAGTTTTGTGGAACATTCACACCAATTTTGAACTTTTAGGGCCTATTTGTTTTTGTTTAGAAGCCCGTACGGGACGGACGGACAGACAGACAGAGAGATGAGCGGGTAAGACGCGTAATGCCGCCTACAGGACGACGGCCACATAACAACGCTAAGCCGAATAGCTACTGGAAGAGCTACAAGTTATTTTATACAGTAGGAAAGACTACAACTTCACAAATAATAAAATTCTTTAACGGCCTGATAGCGAAGACACTTACACAATACGTGCCGATCCACTTCCGAGATCGTATCGAAACTGGAGAAAACCGTTGACCAGCTCCACTGAAAAGTGGTCAGCGTTTGACAGAACAGACTGGCTGCCGTACAATATCACACCTGGACAGTACAGTAACAGCAACAGCATCTTCACTTTGTTCGCTATTTAAAGCTAAAATCCATCTACTGTGATTCGCTGTCGATTTAATGTACAACTTACGGTACAATACATCCGCAATAAATACACAACAAAAAATCAACAACAAATTGCACAACAAGCATCGACTCGTGCAACAAGTTGCACAACTTGCTGCACGATAAATCCACAACATATTGAAGTAGTGGAGTACGTGCATCATGCAACGCCCTATTTGCTCTCAGTTACAACATTTACTGACGATGCCATTCTTCTGATGAATATACAATGACAATATAAATGTAACTTGTACAAGAATCTGATGTCAACAGCCGTTCTCGCGTTAAGCTAAAGCCACGGTAGACGTGGTTACATGACATTGTGAAAAATGTTTGTCATTACTTTATGATACCATGTGCCAGTTTTCAACATTTTTCACTGTAACGCACCGAACATTTTACAATAAAGTAATCACTGCCAATTTCACTATTCCCAAAACGTTAGACAGATCCATAAGGAAAGTGAAATTACTCCAGAAGCAGAGTGTCAGTCTACTGACCGTCCGGCTGTTTTGCCAGCAGCCAGATCTCAAACTTGAGCATGTTTCCGACACTTCGCCGCAGCGGTATTTCCAGGTAAGAGTCGCCGTGAAATTCTGGGACACTGATATCACCAACTCGACCGCCTTCATCAACTCCGGCTGAAAAAAAACAAAACGAAACGAACTCACAAGTTACAAACGCCAGGTATAATACACAGCAACAGCACTGTCATCTTCGTTCATTTTAGACCAACGTGCTCATCTCTGTGTCTTTAGATTTCTCTTCTCAGCGTCAATAGGTTTATAATATTTAGTATTTATATTTCTAGCCATGGTGGGCTAAAATTTTTCTTTCCTCACAAGCATTTCTAGCGAAACTTAATTTCAAAGTACACTGACGGTCTTAAGAAGCACAGTAAACCAATTCATCCTTCTAACTAAATCAGACATCATATGCGTACTTTTTGAATTACGGTATTATAACGCATCGTGCACAAAGTCCATAAAGCTATCTACCTCGGCACGATGTTCCGCCGGCTGTCGCAAGGGTGCGATCATGACAAGCACAGATGCCTTTGTCACAAAATGAGCCTTTCACTGTGCAGTCAGTATCGGTCTCACACACTTCACCGATACCGACGAAACCTGTGCAAATTAACAACAAATAGCCTACTCCACACATTGCAGACGTCACAGACAACTGCACATCTGTTATAACACGCTCTAATGACAAGCTAACCAGCGATATCGCCTATTCACAGTAGCCAGAGCCAGAATTTACAAGAAAGAAAACTTTTCAGGGACTGGATGGCAATGCATTCATCCCGATCAACAGAGTTACTCTACACCGGTCTAGATAAGTATTTGGTTAGATAGACCGACTGCAGATAGATGAACCATTTCGGTATGTAACCAGCCACCCAGGTCAACTCAGCCTGGCCGTCCGTCAGTATGTAAACGCAACGAGTACCAGCGAATTAAGCTTGAAAGTAAACAGACACACCTCGCGATGCACTAGCTCCTTATTAGTGGTCTGATTGAGTAAGTTGATAAATAAGTAAGACTGAGGGCTAAGAAAACGAAGATCAGCGCCGCTCTTTGAGCCACTGGCTTGAGAAAATTTTACTATTTTACTTAGTTTGACTTGATCACCAAAAATTAGTCAAATAGATAATTAAATAATCTAACCAGCGTCATTGATGTAAACGTCATCGAATGTCGTCTTTGTGGCTGACGCTGGTGTGCTGGAGACTCCTGCAGAAACACAATTAAGTTTTTGTATTCTTTATTTACAATTAGCACAGCAATCTCTCATGCTTCAGTTTCATAACGACGTGACGTTTAAAATACATCAAAAACAGTTTTTAAAAGCAAGACAAAGGACTAAAAGAAATTCAGTTACACAGAGCAGCACTAAACTAAGCACTCGTGAAGCAAATTGAGCGCGCGACGTTTTTGTTTTTTTGCAACAAACAAACGTAAACGTAGGCCAGACTCCGGCGCTTCTCTAGCTGATCCATGGCGCAGGGCCATCAAGCGCGGACACGGAGCGACGCTACGGCCCAGGTTGGTTATGCGATGATAATGACCATGACAGTGGCTCACCCTAAGAGAGTAGAGCGACTGACCGTTGCATGGTCCTTCGTGTAGGAGGTCGATGTGCTTCTGCATGCGGCAGGCAAACAGTCGCAGTTGACACTCGGAGCCGTACGTCTGTCCGTCAGTACCACACGCCGCCCCATCCCCGCCCGTGACACCGGCCTCACAGGCCGAGTGACAAACACAGCGAGGACCTACCGCAGCGTCAGCAGAGACCACACACGAAGCACCGTAGCGACACTGCACGTCCGCGCACGACCTCGGCGCCGACAACGGCTGATCTAGCAATAAGACATGCACATCAATGAACGACATCACTCAATCAATCTATCCGTCTGTCTCTCCGAGTTTATTTCACACACGTATAGGTCCTTAGCTATGTAATAAAAGATAAACAATAAAAAATAGAAAGGAACGGAAAAATACCCATAAACACGCAAAAGCATGAACCTTATCTAATACACAGATGTAGTTAAAACCATTGTAAGTAAAACGTAAATTTATATAGCGCATCAACACCAAAAGCCTCTACACGATACAAACACTAATTTTGACAAAAGAGCACGAGAACTTGAACAATAGTATCCAACGTAAGAAGCACCAAAAAACATCACAGATAGATATTTATTTGCCACTATCAAACAACAAACTTAGCTATCGCTAGGGTAAGCCGACCGTACCGTTCATTTCAATCAGTCGATCCATCATAAGTTTCTAAAGTTGCCAAAGTAGTAACAACGACCACTAATTATCACTGATTAGTTAGTTAGTTTAGTTAGTACCCGGAAACATAATGAGAATATGATTTTGTGTAAAGATGTTTTGAGCCGCTGAAAGAAAGTTATTAATAATAAAAACTATAGCATAGTCAAATTGCTGACGCACGAAAAACTAAAAAAACTATTTAGGAAAAGCTTTAAAAACCCGGAAAAAATTCCTAAGAAGTTTAGTAGCGATCAAAAGTATTACAAACTACAATTTAGCACTTTCGTTTTTTGGTGTAATTGTCCTTCGTTTCCAGAGATACGACAGATTAAATCTGGTTTCCCAAAAATCAGCTTAAAAAACATTTTTGCGACCACTAGAAACTAGAGAAAAACGCCCTTCCTGTCGCCCGAAACTCAACAGAAAATCAGAAATTCAAATATTTGACATTAATATTATACATGTACGAAGCAGTGCAGCCAAGCGATTTATGCACGGTGTTTCATAAAAGGCGCCCTTTTTTCTTTCATAATTCACTCAAATGATAATCAATTCAAACGAAATTTTCACCAGTTATAGCTGAAAAAATTCTAATTCAAAATATTTCGACAAAATATGGCAGTTGTTTAAAATTTCTTTTCCGGCTGTGATGTAATGTTGACGTCATAATATGCCGTGAGCAGTTTTGGGCATGAGTTAACTCAAACGAGTTTGAACTCACGAGTTCGGTCATTGTGAGTTGTGAGTTTGATTTAACTCACCCTAGCACGTGTGAGTTATGAGTTTGATTTAATTCAGTATTTGTGTGAGTTGTGAGTTTATTAGGTTTCTAGAATCAACTCAGTGCAAGTTGGCAGTTTGTGGTTAAAATTACAGATGCGCAACAAATCTGTAGTCAACTGGGCCCCAACAAAAGTCTAACTAGACTGAACCGGTTACTTCCAGTTATTGTTGCCGATACAGAAGTGTCTTCATATCTCACAGATTCAGATCGGTTGTTAACAATGCTGCACAGATATCTGGCAGTTCAATAAAAGCCTACAACAGTGCCATCATTCACTGCAGCAAAATGACCCTGTTTAGCGTTGGCGGAAAGATTAAAACTCCGAGATGCAGCTAACTTTTAGATGTAAACTTTGAAAAATTTCCGTTGCTGAAAGCAAATATGACTTATCACAGAAAATAAACAGTGATTAGCCATAGAAACAGTATACGTTTAAGATTCTTTGAGTAAATTTGGTTGATTGACTAAGTGACTGATTAACTAAGAAATATTTTTTGTGGAAGACAAAAATGATTGTTTGTTAACTGACTGGTTTTCAGCATTTAAGAACGACAGCCTTAATGACGTCATTGATAGCTTGACTGAATGGTAAAATTGGTAACCGAAAAAAAACAAATGAATTTATGAGTTAACTCATTTTTAGTGAGTTTGATTTATCTCACTACAAAATAGGTGAGTTGAGTTTGAGTTTAAACTCATTTGGTCTGCATGATTTGAGAGTTTGGTTTAATTCATTTCCTATCTGAGTTTTCCCAACACTGGTCGTGAGTACAAACATGGTCTTGCTGCAACCGGTGCTGACAGTTGCTGAATAGCTACTCTGCTTCGATGGTGAACTTTATCTGGTTCACTAATGAAAAAAGTTCATCGTATCAGCACTAAGCAACACGGCATGAAATCAGGCGTCGCGCAATACAAAAATTCAACCATCTCGTAAGCAGGTTGTGCTGGTGCACAGTCTTGCTGGAAGGTGTACAAGTAGAGCTATCCCCAGAAGTGTGTGAAAGTGATCGTTTTGGGCGTCTTTGTGGCCGCAGTGGTAAAACTAAAACAGTTTGTCATCAGTGAACCAGATAAAGTTCACCATCGAAGCAGGGCAGCTATTCAGCAGCTGTCAGCACCCGTCGCAGCAAGACCATGTTTGTACTCACGGCACACTATGACGCCAGCGTTACATCACAGCCAGCAGAGAATATTTAACCAACCACCATATTTTGTCGAAATAATGTGAATTAAAATTTCTTCAGCTACAACTGGTAAAAATTTCGTGTAAATTGATTATCACTTGAGTGAATTATGAAAAAAGAAAAAGGTGCCTTTTTATGAAACGCCACGTGTAAATGTGGTAAGATCTTTTGGAAAGTTAAATTTTATTTTACATTTTCCGGTCAGTGTGCAAGTAAAGGCCTAGTTTTAAAATAATGAATGAAATTATGCATAAAATTATGAAAAGCACGTGTTGGTTCTGTTCCGAAACTGCTGGCACTAAAGTGAAAGAGACAAAAAGAAGTATTAGGATCAGCACACAGTGTCACAACACAAAGATTATTAAAACTTCCAAATAATACACATTATTAAAACGTTAGGTTGCATCATATAATAACCAACTAATAAAAGCTGGTTCATAAAAAACACAGATAAGCTTGCCAAAGACAAATATGGCAGATCGTACCAGATTTCAGTCTATGCCGAAATAACCACAACGCAAGTGACCAGAACGTACTGTGCTTCTCAATATTTTAGCAGCTAACAAAAGTTGGCAGAATCTTTACAATACAGTATTGCAAAAAGAAGCATGTAATCAATTGATTTTGTATCAAGAAAAACATATTGTGCACTCACAAACATGGGTACATTTTATGTTAAAAGTATTTCATAATTTTTCTCTTTCAAATTTTGAAAGTAATACGCACTGCATTTATAGCCTACGTGATTAACCCGGCATCGATTTGACTGAAATCAACAAAGCTGTAATACAAAACACCAAATATCCGCGGAAAATCGTACAACTGACCACAAAGAAACAAGAAAAATAAATAACCAAGAATCTGTGTTAAACCAGCTATCACCCAAACGTATGCAAAAAAGTTATGTTCGAAAAAAAGTTACGTCAAGTAGACCAGTGGTAAAGTATCAGACTTATAAATTTTAGCTCTCATTGCCAGTCATTTGCAAGGAATCTTGAGCAAGCTGCTAACCTACAGTATGCTCAATTCAACTCAGCGTCCTACCCTCCGCGGAACGGAAAATGAGCGGGAGCTTACGGGCTATGGGCGCACCGGATTTAACTTGTTTTTAACTGAGTTTTCACTCGATTTAATGTATCATACTGGTTTTTCAATGAGCGATATAAAGCGGCACTCAAAATCTTCAGTATTGTATTGTAATGAAAAGCTAATAACCACCAATAACAATAACAAACAGCAAAATACAGAAATCAGAATACGATATTCAACCAAATCATGCAGCAACTTACCAGCAAGCGTAACATCTGAAAACAATCACTACATAAGTTATTATTTCATCAAATTTAAATAGCATCCTGAACAGCACTCCAGATTATCAATACGTTGTGATATCTGCAACAATTAATACTATTAAGCTATTATTGCTTTCGTTTTTAGTTTTGCTTTTTAGACTGTTAACCACAAGTTACACGGGTGTTACTACAAGTAATGCATCTTACAGAACAGCTGAATAATAAATAGTAATAATATAGAGGTCTATCTATTAAACATTATTTTATTACAAAATCGTACAAAATGTACAGATAAAAGAAAGTAAGGAAAATTGGCACTTGCTAATTAATGACTCCAATATAAATCCCACAACTCAGTACCATCAAACAATAATAAAGACGCAAGTCTGAATATGACACATAGTACACACACGCATATCGTATCCAACGAGTATCTAATTCGTATGATAGGCCCTATATAATTCTAACTGAACGCGATTGCTGGCGCTGGTTTACCTTCACAGGAGCCCGGTGCAACGAGTGGTTTGCCGCTGATACAGAAGCCGCACTTCTGTCCGGTGACGCCCGGTCGACACATACAGCGTCCGGTCATCTGCTCGCAGTCGTCACGTATTGAACCCATAGCATTGCAACCACACGCTGCAACCAGACCGATCAACCACCGCAACGTCTAACTAAATGCTTCCCTATTTCTGTTTGTCAGTAAGTGATTCTGTGCTAAAAAAAATTCCGCAACATAACAAGACAATGCACACATGATGCTCGTCTTTAACCCGAGCCAGACATGGCCGAAACTCAGCGGGGATGAGAGGCTGAGTTGACATCGGTGGTTAATTACATATTGACATGGTTTGCAGTCACTGATCTAGGCTAAGCGTAGATCAACTACATTGATCGAACGTATACGACAGACACAACGTGTTATCCACTAGATGACGCCACCACCACAGAAGCGACCTTCGCGCAGGGCTGAGACACCCGGCCGTAAGTCTATACCCCAAACACTGTGGGTTTTACTGCACAAACCCACCTAGAAACTTCGCAAAAACCACGCAAAACCCACCCCAAACTTACTTCAATGTTAGCTTGTTGTTCCGCTAATAAATTAATAATGATATGTTTTATTACGTCGGTTAATTTTTTTAAAACTTTAAGTTTATGAATTTGCAAAATGTTTGCATCAATGCTCGTTCTAACTTAAACTCGCAAACCTCAAAAACCCATTAAGTTGGGCTTTTTTTTAAAAAAAAAACCCTGGGTTTAACTTCAGAAATCAAAAACTCAATAAAAAAACTCTAGGCGTGAACTTTTAGCAAGCTAGATCGTGCGGTTAAACGGCGAATAAATGGCCTATAGATGCTTACGCGTGCATCCGCTGCTGCCGTCGCTGATCCTGGGTAGTCCCCAGTAGCCAGACTCACAGCGATCGCACCTCACTCCGCCGACCCCTGGCTTGCACGGGCACTGGCGGGTCACGGGGTCACATGTCACGCCCAGCGAACCAATCGCGTTGCACTGACAGAAAACTACCATCCAGCACAACCACCACTAGTTCCCGGAACCGTTAAGCTACGGCCTTAACGGCTGGTCCGAAGCCTTAGCGGCTTAGCGGTTTTAAGCTAGCGGAGGTCCAGTGTCGTGGGAAATTTGTCGCACCTGGAAAATTCTTCCCACCTCCATATTGTCATAATGTAACTAACGCTAACGCTAACGCTAACCCTAACCCTAACCCTAACCCTAACCTCAACCCCAGCCCTAATCCTAACCCTAATCTCAACCCTACCCCTACTCCTAACCCTAACCCTAAATTTAACCCTATCCTTAATCTTAACCCTAACCCGTACTGCTGCGCGTGGGAATAATTTTCCGGTGCGACGAATTTTCCACTACACCGGACCGCACCGCGGACGTCTTTCACTGGCAGGTCCGACGAGAGAGGGGAAGGGGTAAGGCGTAAGTTACCCAGGCCCAGCGACGTTTGGGCCCTCTGCCGTCGCTGAAAAAATACAAAGCACACCAGAATGCGCCGTTTTAAAAGGCAAAAAATTCTAAAATTTTCTCCCCAAATGGGCCCCGCCAGAATGTTTTCTTCCCCGGGCCCAGCTGTGGTTCTCGACGTCCCTGGACATTGGTAGTATTTTTGAGATCCAAAAACAACAGCCTTTACGTGATTCGTAACGACATAAAATAAACTACTGTTTTCCCATGGAGTCACATTAGTAACTCGTATATTACACTGTAGAAATGAGCGCAGTAGGCCTACAATCGCGTCATTATGTGAAAAAGTTTAGCAAATGGCCAAAAACGTGTAACCACGTAATACCGTGCAAAGAACAAAAACAACTCCAACTAAAGATTGTCAATCTGATGCTCACTAGTCATGCTCATTAATATTCATTCACTGATTGTCAGTCACCATCGGCAGTTGGCACTACTGTGACGACCATAGATGACGACTGACGAGAACACGCGCACTCATGCTGGCGCTCTGCTTGCAGCAGTGAAAGAACAAAACATTGTTCGATTTTATTTTTTCGTTAAGACTAGCTTATCGGCAACGGCGGCGTAGAACCTTAGCGATCCGGGACCGCTAGCTTAACGGTTGGTTGCGGTCCCACGGGCGTTATTTAGGGGGGGGGGACTGGGGGGTCTACGGACCCCCAAGGATTTATGATTTCAGTTTTTTCTCTGTAAATTGTACCTTTGATTAAACTCGAAACAGCAGTTTGAAGTAGCTTTTAAACAACATTATGATCTGATTACTTTGATGTTGTTCACATTATTGCATTTTGTGTTTTTTTGCTGTGTTACATTAGTTTTCTGATGAGACATAGGACATGTGTGCTTGCAGTGGCGTATTTAGGGGGGCCACGGTGCGATGCCCCCCCCCCCTTTGGCC
>Ga0209367_1006897_pt1 | contig 15672 bp, 8 predicted proteins | sample WorMetLIZISLAND2_FD_187412 | JGI IMG/M metagenome (GOLD analysis project Ga0209367, IMG submission 187412) | Marine gutless worms symbiont microbial communities from Max Planck institute for Marine Microbiology, Germany - Olavius geniculatus... ... | reverse complement strand
GTTTTATTCACTTTACAGCATTTTTCCAGTAATCCAGCGAAACTGCTATTTTTCGCATTTGCGTTCTCTTTAGTGGAGTCGCATGCTGATGCTGGCAGCGACCAACGCTGGCGCTGGCAACTTAATTGGACCATTTTTCATCTTTTCAGGTGGGAGGTCTAAGTAAAGTTAAGGCACGGCAGCTAAAAGATTATGCAGATGTCATTTCTGGATTTCTTGCAGAGTTCCACCGATTTTTTTAAAAAGTTCAATAATCTTAAACCACAGTTTGCACTCTTTGTCACTCTGTTTGATGTTGACGCAGAAAGCGTTTCCGAAGAATTCCAGATGGAGGTATTTGATTTGAAGTGTGACAAGCAGAAGCAGAAGTACACGGATACGGGTGTTCCTGATTTCTACCAATTATTTTTCAGAAAAAAAGTATTCAAAATTAGTCTCTGCAGCCTCCGAAATAGCCTAATGGCGATGTTTGGCTGTACGTACGTTTGTGAACAGCTAGTTCTTCTCATCAATGAAGATCAACAAATCCGCTTTGTGATCAAAACTCACTAGTAAACGTCTGAATGCAACATTGCAATTGGCTAACACCCGTGATTTCAAGACTAACGTCGATTCTCTGGTTTCTGCCAAATCAGCGGTAAGAGTTAGTCGGAGACGGAAAAAAAATTTGAAGTTCTAAACTACAGTGTACACTGCAAAAATAACTTCTGTCATTTGTAGGGGCCTATTAATTACTGCATTTACTGCATTTTTTAGTCTCTAAAAACAATGCGGCCCACCGACTGAGTGATATCTTGCAGTGTGGCCCGCACCCCCAAATGAGTTTGAGACCCCTGCTCTAAACTAACCATAGCCCAATAGAAAATACGAAGGACAAAAAGTGCACTGCAATTTCTCCTTCAAAATATACCAAAAGTCGATTAGGCCCTATTGAGACATTTTGGAGTGAAACTTTGCACTCTATGTGTACTACATAGTGTTCCGTATTTCTATTTTTACCGTTCAGCTTGGATGTACGCGTGTGAAACGGCGACTGGCGTTAAGGCGGAATCGTCGTCTGAATGCAAAAGTTCGTCCATTTACTGCGTAAGAAACTTATTTAGCAATCAAACGCCCGTGAAGCGCGGCCTTCTCCCCAAGCTTTTAGAAGTGGAATCGTGGCCGTGGCAGCGTGGACAGTTTTCCTCTCTCTAAATTTTAGTGTATCAAAATGTCTTTTTGTCGGGAATTTTTTTTCTAAACTACACAATTTGAAGGCAAAAAATCACTCATTTTGGAGCGTTTAGGAGCAAAACTAAAATTATGAGCACCGTATAATGTTCTCTGTCGAAAATATACAGCGGTCCGTCCGAAAGTTGCAAATTTCTGCCCCTCCTACTTCTTTGACCCACAACGCTGCTGCGCGGGGCTTCCGCAGAGTCAGTGTCTAATAGGGTGTTTACACGATCCAGCAAACATCGAACAAGCATCGAGCTGGCTCAAGCAGGCCTATTGGAACCCCGCCCCTTGGCTCAAATGTAGGCCTATGCTTACGAATAGGCTCTTAGACCGCAGCTGATCACGTGTTATATAGGCCTTCCAATTACAACCCGCCTTCCCTCCTAATTAGCATGCTAATTACCATAGAACGTCGAGCTATAGCTGCTCGATGTTTGCTCGATCGTGTAAACACCCCATAAATGACGGCGACTGTTGCTGGATGAGCCCCATGCTGTCAAGCCGAGCAGAGCGGGCAGAAGGCAGTGGTCGATCGATAGCCGTAGTGCAGTCCGCACTGAAACCGAGCCTGACCGACCGACCGACATCGCTGTCGTGCGCTGCTTCTCGCAAGATACACTCTTACTTACTTACTTACTTACTTACTTACTTACTTAGTACTCTCAGTTCCAGTGCTGCAACTGATTGCCTGCATAGACAGACTGGACGTCAAACTGACCTGTAATGTGAGCGGGGAAGGTTAAAGCTTTGCTTACTCTGTCACTCACTCGCAAGATACACATCATTCGCTCGATTTGTTCTCGTCTTTTAGTCGTCGGGCGTCGGTCGGCAGTGCGTCGTAGGACGTCGCCTCACGTCCGCTCACCGACGCCCGCATCAATAACGCAACTAGTTCCCACGCCATGAAGCCACTCTTCCGCGCTCGTAACTTCGCTGCACCCCGGTCAGCGTTAACTGCATGGGCTAGCTACTATACACTGAGTTAGTGGGCCTACTAATGGGCCTTCTGCTTGGCGACGGATGGGCGGCACCAGTGCAATGTGGTCAGCCAAGCCGAAGATGACACGCGTCGTTACAGAATTCATTAATTTATTGACGCCGATCGATACTGATGCAGTATTGACACTGAACCGCTGTAACTATTTGTTACAGTGCCGACAATCGCGTCACAGGCATCATTCAAACCCAAAAAAACGTCGGCCCTGTGCCGTCATTAATAGGCCAATGTGGCCGTCCGCCTAGCAATTTACAGTACCTACAGCACCTAGTCTTATAGAAGTTTAATCGAAAGTCCACGTTTACACTATGTACAAACGCACGAGTCTTGTTTACGCGAGATATGCGTCGTTTTCTTGAAAATGTTTGACGTCCAATAAGTCTTTTTGAGTGAAAATTGGCACATCGGTTACTCCTGCTCCAGAGAACATTTATTTTAATTTTAGCTCCGTTTTTGTTTTCCAATTGTGACTCAGAAGCCCCTCCGGGAGGGACAGACAGACAAGACGCGTAATGTGACCATTGGGGCTGCTAAAAATGACGGATAGCCAGTTTAGTGTACCTCACGCGGCCAGAAGAAAAAAATAACAAAAACATTTTTTGTAAAAAAAATTACAACAACAAAACAAGCACTCGATAGAGTGATGAAAAGTTCGACTAAACAAACGAAGAGACAAACATTAAAATCGCAAATAAAATTGTGCATTTTTCTGCACTAAAAATGCTATAAATTACAACGTTCGAGTCGCCCGGAGTCCCCGACGGTCAGTAGGGGCCTAGATGGAAAAAGGCAGAGCTTCAATGCCTGAAGGTGGCGTACACGGGACTAGGAGCGTCAGTCAGTAGGCTACTGGATGCAACGACACATCACATCAACTAGTGTTGTCACGTAGGCCTACGAGTAGCCGCTACACAGCTGATTGACGACTAGCCGCACGCTGACAAACGTAATCTGCCGCCGACCGACGGCGTCCGGTAGCAATGCAGTTTTTGTCCATGCAGACGCCAGCAAACCTTATTTCTGGTTGAAAGCTACGGCAGCATGTAGCAAGGACAGCGTACAAGGAGTCTGGTTGTCAGCAGTAGACCTGCAGCATATGCGCACCCGAGCAGATCCACGTCGAAATCAGAAACTCTGCACTCAAGAATAGATTGCAGAAAACTAAACACGAAAAGCAGAAAAGCATTAGTGTAACATAATGCAACATAATGTAACATAATATTTTTTGCATTTTTTGATAAAAGTGCAATTTCGTATGCAATAATTAACGAAATGCAGCGTAATTTGGAACAAAAATATTTTGTAAGAAATCGTAAAAGCAGTTTTTTAAAAATAAAAATGTTTATAAAGTACAGCAACTTAACAATATACCCAATATACGCTAAGATAAGTATGTTAAATAAAAAGTGTTTAGAACCAAAATACGTTGATATTTAGAAGACGTATATCAGGCATACATGTAGTTGCGGCAAATACTCAACTGCAGTAACTTCAGGCTGTAGCTAAAAAGATACTTGTTCATCCACAATGCCATATAACTTTTAATTGCACTACACAAATAATCTTACTTTATTTACTTACTTACTTGTGCTGCCAAAAAAATTGTGCATCTCTGCTCTGCTGGTCAACAAAAAGCAATCGGATGCTGCGGAGCCTGCGGCGTGCTGCGCTGAGCGGCAATCTGGACGTGCGTGTGTGCGTAACGACGTACGTACCAACTCACGGCGGCCAGCTCGCTCGCTATTCGCTTGCTGAGCGTCTGTCAGGCCGTCAGGCGCTCATTCCGAGAAACGCACGGCACGGCGACATCTACGAACAAGAACTACTGACCTACTACCAGTCCGATTAATACGACAGCGAACTGCTCGGACACATGACAGCTATCTGACGTCGCTCCATGCATACGACGCAATGGACGAGGAAGAGGCTGCCGACTCCGTTCACGGAAAACTGATGCAGGTCAACTTTCTGTGTTTGTTCGTGCATTTTTAACGTACAATAAAAAGTTAATGGAATAGTTTAGATGTGCATGTTGTATAGTAAATAACTTGCCTTAGCTTATTATTTTATTTTTGCTCACATACACGAACGACATATTGTAGATGCGGATTAAAGAAGATGTTCAAATGATATACACTGAGCGTCGGGCGGTTTCACTGCGTATTTCTTGGCGTAGGCTCTAACATTGACTGACAGCGTGACTAGCGAGTCAAACATCAGGCACACACACTGTGTAGGTTCATAGGCTATTAAACTCGACACTGAATTACATTAGATATCTTCTTGCGCTCGTCTCATCGCGTGTTCTCGTCTTAACGTTGTCGGTGTGATGGCATCGCAAGACTGCGGCTGACGGTCAACTGACTTTGAGTGACAGTCGCAAATAATGTTGTGCGTGTGATCCAGTCATGCAGTCTTGAGGACAAAAAAATAAAGTCTTGGCCTTCGTAAGTTGGTCTTGGCAAAAAAGTCTAGAAAATTTCCAGATTTTTGCTAGCAAATACTATTAGTATAAATATTTCGACGGCAGTCGTGGAGTCGAATAATAACTGTGCTGTTATTGTTTCCATTTGATATTGATACGTTAAAACATTTAATGGTGCATGAAAAGTGTTGTTCTTAAGAATAAGTCTTGGTCTTGGTTTTTTAAAAAAGGAAAAGGTTTTGGTGTTGTGTTCGCGCCATTAACTTGTTCTGCGCGACGCTATTGCAAAGTTCGTCGTCTACAATTCAATCTCAGATCATCCATCACACTCGTGCAGACTGCAGAGTAGCATGTTAGAAAAAATCTCGCAATTACTTGACGTGTATGAGCCATATCATGCATCGAAATGCATGAAGACGGAGATGTAGACAGTGCACATTTAGCACTTTTATGCGCGTGAAGCATCTTCATGCAGTTTAGATGTTTCTGTGTAAATGCGTGTTTAGTGACTGCGCATGCAGGATTGTTAAGCGTGTAATTAATTTCATGCAGAAAATATCTGACTGATTAGGAATAGTGACTGTACAGCACATGTCCAAAACTAGCCGCGTGTAAATGCCGTTCTCGTTATACACGGCATTCGTTGAACACAATCATTAGGCCTCCGTCTATAGCCTAGGCCTACGCCGACATGCAGTAGTTATTAGGACGACATTGGGGATCGACGGAGTGAGTGAGGATCGGATTGGCGAGCAGACCGCAGACGCGATCAATGGAAAGCGTTATTAGTGATGCGATCGTTGATTGCAGTGGGCTAGGCTAGCTAACTACGTGTAGGTCTAAACTCGCATCATCGATCTTACTAACATGACCAGCTAGAGAAGGATCCGTGAGTCTTCGGCGAGTCGCGAGTCGATGACTCCGTGCAGAGAGAGAGAGAGCTATGCGATCGTCGAGGTGACAGATTGCGATGTCGACCATGACGGACGTGCCAGACGACGTCCAAACTCCATCCGTTTCGATTTATCGTGGATTTGTTGTGCATCATGACGTACAACTATAGTGTGATATTAGTTATGACGACTGTAATTACATCATTTGAATGTTACGTAAAACAGTTGTTGACATTATCCTCAATGCCCTAGAGTTACGTTATGTACAGTTTTCGCTTCTTTCAATCTCGTTTGTGTGCATTTGTGTTTTTATAACAGTTTAATTTTCTTTATCAACATCGACTACATTCGATTATATTGCAACTCTAGTTGCAGTCTGCCAACTACTGCCTGATAAACGAATATGATTATGAGCATGATGATGTACAACAAATTCACAACATGTAAAGAGAGCTTGTGGTGCGACTTGTTGTCAAAGAAATTTACAACAGATGGAATTATGGAGTTTGGTCTTTACGCTTCCTCATTTCCTGCATCCATGTTGCGCCGAAGCTAACCAGGAAGTTGATCAGTAGCGAGGTCTAATCAGCGAGGAGCGCTGGCCGACATTCATCAGTTGTCTTGGATTACGCTGATATTTCATGTCGAGATGTAACAACGCATACAACATGGCGTTGATTATGGAGATTAATTGACTGCTCGACGGCGAATGAAACATTTGCATAGGCCTAGTTTAATTAGTGCAGTCTGCGCTGATAGTGATGTAGTGGAGTCCTCTTGGTCTGAGTCAGTGAGTTTGACGAAAGAGAACGTTCGTAAAATTTAGTGTTGACAATTTGAGCAGGCGTGCGTCGAAAAGCAGCAACACTCCAGAATGTTGGAACTTAGTCACTATCTGTTTTTTGATGCTACGCTATCAAAATACATACTAAAATACAAAAAAAACAATGTTATGCAGTTAGTCCCATGCCACACAATTCACTGAGTCTGAATTTAGTGTGTCGGAGTTTGAGTCCTGTAAAATAAGAACTCGAATCTATAGTTGAGTCTGCTACCGAACTGGAGTAGGCTGTCACATCGCTATCTGCTAATAAGAGTGTGTTGCTCACGGAACAAATTCTGACATATATTCGAAATACGCTGGTAGATGTAATCTGTCAATTGGTAATAGAGCAAATTTACTTTTAAATGTGACAGTAAATAAACAATTTTTCGCGTGGCAGCATTGCTAAGCGCGTCTTAGCTATCGTAAAAGCTTCCGTCTGCATGTGTGTCTGTCTGTTCGTCACACTCTGCGATTTTGTCAAAATGGTGCAGCTACGATGACGAAATTTTTACTGTGGGCTGCGACAATGGCTGTAGTTTTGTGGAAAATTTCGAGCCGATAAGTGAAGAGATTTCTCTCGAACGAGGGCGTCAAAGAATGATACTCCTTAAAAAGTCGTTATTTTACCGCTTTGGCTAGTTTAGGGTAAAACAGTTGCAGATAGGCACAAACTTGGGAAATTACTGCTGGTACTGCTGGCGAGCTTTCCGAAAATACCAACATCGATGAACTTAAACGATCTTGAACCACAAAAATAGAAATTTTTGTAATTTTTTGCAGTTTTTAGGCTGCGGCACACATTTTAAAAGCAAATTGCACCGAAATGGCTAAAGATATACCATGATAACTTGCGTATAAAATTTTCAGCATTAAACATTGATTCTAGCAGCTTAAATTTCGGCCCCCTAAGTTAAAATCGTATAAAATATAGACAAACGTACGGATAAATACACAGACAGACAGACAAACAGTCTGACAGATTGACTAATATTGAAAATAGGGAAAGTAACTAACATTACGAAAGCATAACAAAGCATTCATGTGTAACAGTGAATGATTACTTTCATAATAAGTGTAAACACTGAAAACAAAAATGCAAAAATTACACAAATTCAAAATTTTGCCCATAAAATACCACATTTTATTGTACGCTGTGTTTATATATTACAGGCATCAACTACAATTTTATAATTTTATTATAGTTAAGAAATTGTAGCGCGCGCACGAAGTGTTGGCATTGTAAAAACCAAATCTGCGTCAAAATAGCGACGTACTTCAGTAATTCAGTAATTCGTAATTGAAGACAGTGCAGTGAAATGCAGTCCTCAATCACACAGCTCAGTAGCAGACTGGAAGCGACGTCCCATGCAAGTTCATTCGCTCTGCGCTTCCTTGTAAAGGCTCGCGTGCCAGAATTCGATCAAGAAACAGGATTCAGTTTGGCGGCGCATCACTAACACGACTATCAATCGATCTGCTATTATTAAATGTCACTGTACTCGGCTCAGTTTACCAGGTCGACTGGAAAAGCGCAGGTGCGCAAAATGCACGACCGAATCCTTTGGGGGCTTAGGTAAGTGGCGCGAGAAAATAAACCCAGAATGTTGTACAGAATGTACGCAAGGCCGTTTTGTGGCTAGCATTTCGCCTTCCATTTATACTTGCTAATTAGCTCTACCAATGATTTTATCCTAGGGCTGAAAAAACTGTTTTTAAGTTTTTAGCTTATACGTTTTTTATGGAAGACCTTGAAAGCCAGTACGCGCTATGTGGCTAAACGGTGCAAGATAGGGCGTAGGTTACTAGTAATCACTAATAGGAAGTAGCATACAAAAAAGATCCAGCTATAAGATCTAAGGGAGCAAAAGACGTAGAGCAGTCCACACTCAACATCAGCGAAACCAGAAAATTACTGTCATCATAATGAGAAATGATGTAGAACAAAGGGTTGGACTGCAACCGCAGTGTTTCTTAATTTATGTGATGTATTGACTGACGCAGAGTCCTGCGCGGATGTCTCATCTGTTGCGCTAATCGCCAAGCTACGATCTTGACGTATTGAGCGCCGAACGTGTTTGTTATTGCTGTGACATGTGATGCAATTCTCAGAGCCGCATATCCCGGTGAGATCGACTGGTTCGACTACGTCGGTGCTGAGCCGACAGCGATTTTGACGGCGTCAGTTGTCTCCAGTGAGATGGGCTTAACGCTCGATCATTAGGCCTACGCGTCGACTTCAGCAACTCGCCGTGGGAACGATCGACCGCCTTTACTGCATGCCTGCGCTCCCTCTTTCTCATCACCTCTCTCTCCTTATCTATTTTATCATTCTTTATTTTCTTGGCACCCTCAAACTCAGTTACGGAGTTCGAGAACTTGTTGTATGCTGCCCCATGCGAATAAAAATGTCATGTGTTTTAGTTTCAGTTCGAAACTTACCAACAATCGTTTGTCGGTTGGTCTGACCGCCGCCGTGCGCGGTTTGGATATACATATATATATATATGCATCATGATTTACGACTATCATAATCACAGCTATGAAAGGCGTCTATAAATAGCCTAACCAAGGATTCTGCGGTTCCAAACAATCTTCAGGAAGCAGAAGTTTATGCTTGTGGGGACATCGCTTTCTGCCATCGGAGTGATCGCCCGCCCTCCAACCCCGTTACTTTTCAGTCTTATGAAATCGGCGCCCATGCGGTAGATTGCCTCTGCCTTACATATAAGCTCTGCATGAGAAAGGTTATCGTCCAGGGTTATTGCTTGGAGCAGTCGACATTGCGCTTGAAGCTATTTGTAAATTATGTTATCACGCGCCGAGGTCGACGATATTCGCTGTCGTGATAGAACGTCCTAGCAATGCACGGTTATACAAGATGCAAACCTACCACAGACGTTAAAAACATTGATTTGCAAATAAAAAAAAACATAAAAACATGTTTTTTATTCTTATAAAAAACATATAAAAACATGCATAAAAACATTAAACTGCAGCGCTCTAGTCGTAAGTTGACATTTAGGCCCCTACGCGACAATACGTCATGTTTCGGAGGTTTTTGACGTTCAATGACCTTGAACTTTGACCTTCCAAACTGAACAGCGGTACACGTTACTCATGCTTTGGAAAACTTTTAGTTTTACAGTTTACACTAATTTTGCTTTTCTGCGCTGTTTTTTCGGTTTTCAAATTAAGCGCCCGTACGATGCGAACAGGCAGAGTGATCGACTGGAGGCCAAAACCGTAACGCAGCAATATTGGGAAGGCCGCATAACAAGTCAACGCTGACACATGCGAATCTCGGACAAATGGCCATGGGACAAACGGCCACTAAGCCAATTTTTTATTGTGCTTAAGTTAACTCGCCAAACTAATGAATCCAATTTCCTAGAATTTTATGCAAGAACATTGTCTCGTGCTGTATCTGAACCTTTAGCGTGCGTCGTTGACCCCGCGACGATAAAGCAGCATCTTTTGATGACTAGCTTTGCTGAGTACAAAAAAATAAAGAATAATCGGTTTAATAAACTACACCAACAAAAGCTGCCAAATTATCTTAGACTTATAGTATAATGGTGAGGCGACTTGAGTTACATTTTCGAATGAATATGCACTTTATTTGGACGAAGAATTGTACTGAAAAACGAGCTTAGTGGTTTTTTGTCCGTACACCGGCACATGCCGATAAGATATTCGGAGCACCACTTCTTTCTTTCATCCGACGAAGACATCGTGTGTTTTGTATGTACGTTGTGTGTGGTCGGTCCGTCTAGGGTTGTGACGTCACTGATGACGCATCTCCAAACCACGCGTCCAACAGCGCTACCGCCAGGAAGTCGCCGTCGGGACTCGACTTTAAAGTGGACGTTTCCGTGTCCAAGGCCACAGCAGCCGACAGGTATAGCCTATGTCTTCGTTTATTGCACAAGTTTAACTAACTACAAATTCACACGTAGGCCTACACAGAAACAAAACCTAATGAGAGACATAATGAGAGAGTCGTTCTATCCACTGTCCTCAAGTGTCTCCTGTTTTCCAACTGACATTGTAACGCACTATCGACCTAACTGTTGTAGATAGGGCACATTGATTATTATGATTATAATGATGTCGTTTAGATATATGCGATTAAAAAACCACGTTGTTTGCGGTAAACTATGGGCTGCGTCCGGTTTCAGTAATGTGGAGTTTTTAGGCGGAATCGCTTTAGCGTGATCTCCGTAGCGTAGTCTGTCCTCTGTCGTCTGTCACATTCGGGTCCTTTGTTTAAATCGTTAGACAGATTTAGATTCAGACGCCGTTTACCAGGTACACGTGTACGGTCCAATGACGTACTGACCACCCAGGGAATGGGAGATTTGTTGGTCCAACACGCGCCAAAACTCATAATTGCAAATGGTCGTTGCCATCTGATGAACAGAAGAGAAAAAAAAATTCCGTTTTTTTGCAAATTACTTTGGAGTTGTTCATTCATGTCAAGTCAAAGTGCATACATTTCCAATCTGGCACCGCTATCTACTATTATTCAAACCGTTTTTCAGTGACGCGTTGTTTTTACTGATGCCTTTTTGCATAATTTATGATACTGATACGAAGTGAAAATATGACAAAGGTGCGAATGTGACAGACGGCGGCAGGCGGTGCGAGCGAAGAAACGGTGGATACTGGGCGGTGCTGTCGTGTGTCTTGTCGTACTGTTCACAGTGATCATCGTGACTCTTATCGTTCTGCTGGTTACAACACGCACATCCGCCGACCACCCGTCCTGCCCTACCACTTCACACGGTCTGTGTAGTCAGCAGTCAGTAGACCGAACGGTCGCCTTCCTGTCGTTAATGCGCTCTGCGTGACACGCCAGTCGCGGTCAAGCGTGAGATGAACGCAGAACGTGTCTTACTTCTTGGACATTGTCAGCACTAGATACCGCACTGTTGGAGTAGGTAAGCAAGTACACAGTGCGAGCTTATACCACTCCAGACAGTGCGGTATCGTGCTCTAAACCACTCTCAGATTGTATAGACTACGCCGTCGTTTGCTTTATGACGCACGACTGCTAGCCGAAAGTTGCGACAACGGGGGTCGCTGAAAACGCGAGACTGGAAAACGCGGAACTGGAAAACCCGGCACCAAATCACAGGGGTAGAAAACGCGGGACCGGAAAACGGGGGAACCTCAAAGTTATGGAAAGCCGTCGCTGTAGAAAATGTGTAACATAGTTAAGCCTACTGAAAAGTTCTGACGAGTCGTCTCACATCAAAGCATATCAGAGCACATCAGCTCTTTACCGTCTTCGTGCCATTTGCAGACACAGCTTTCCCTGTTTTCTAGGCTCTCATGACCAGGAAGTCACAGGATGCTTATCGCCCTGTTTTTAACAAAGTGCACAACCTGGTTCCAGACTTCAAACCAGTCTCTGCTATGGCCGATTACGAGGACGCATCCGTGGCAGCTTTGCGTGAAGTCTTTGGTGAGGTCAACGTCTCAGGATGCTGGTTTCACTTTAGCCAGGCGATTATCAAGCGAGTAAACAAGATAGGACTCAAAGACGCCTACACCAACGAGCCGGATGTCAAAAAAGTTGTCCAGAGCTTGTTAGGCCTTTCACTGCTGCCGGCGTCGGAGATCGTTCTGAGATGGCAAGACGTGACGTCATCGATAGACGGCGACGGGCAGTTCGCGCGTCAGTTGCGCCAACTGGTGGCATACGTCAAGAAGCAGTGTTTTTGCCAGTACGGCATATACTGACAGTTGCGATTGCTTTGCTAATTATATTACAAATATGAATTACAATATTTTTTTAAACTTACTGTTATTTCAATAAATTGCAAAAATTGTCCCATTGGCTGTCCATACAATTTATTCCTTCGTTTTCCACCCCTGCGAGTTGGTGCCGGGTTTTCCAGTCTCGCGTTTTCAGTCGCCCCGCGACAACGGTACTAGTGTAATGCTGGGTGTGATTTAATTGTCAATAACGAACACGTGTCGTAGCGACATTTAGGGCCTACCAGTTTTCAGACTTGCTTAATGATTTAGTGAGTGAATGTTCTCACCTTTTTCAGCAGCACGACTTGATTTCAGTTTCTACTTCTACGAATTATGAAACTTTTGAAGTTGTGACTTCGTGGTTTATTCGCGTTGGACCACACAGTATGCGACATCCTGAAGACACAGACGTCAGTAACCAGTTGCTGCTGCAGGCATACACTGAGTGTACTGACAACTGTATGGGAAGGGACAAAGAAAGGCTTTCCTTTTTTTCTATTGAAGGAAACACGTTGCCAACATCTGTGTAAAAAGGATCGCAGGATGTAAAAAGGATGTGTTTAGCTGTTTAGTTTCTAGAACATCCTGCAGAGAGCCCAGACCAGTAATGTTGTGATGGCGTAATTGTGTTTACAGCATTTTAATGTCGGCCCATAAATTTGTTCTCCGTCTTTCTGATTGATTTTGTCTGTACAATAATTGTTCACATTTGTATTTTACAGTAATTTCTATAACTGAAAAATCACAAATTTACGCCAATTGCATTTTTATACCACAAATATGTACTGAGAGATGTTTTTTAAGTAAGCGCAAAACGTGTAAAATTTATGCGCCAGATTATGCCTTACACCACGAAGTTTGAGGTGATCCTGCGTTTTATGCCTGCATGCCCTCCTGGACGACAGGCATGTAACGACGATGCTGCTGCTGCTGCTGCTAGTGCGGATGACAGAACGTGGTGTGATGCAGGCATGATTATGTCTCGTCACGCGAGTAATCACCAGATAATTGCTGACGACTCTTATTTGTTCGCTGCACAGAGCGGATCTCGGTGAATACCAGTGTTGGAACGATACGTGGTCGTGTCGTGGATGCTCCGCAAGGTGGCAGAAGTGTCGCTGAGTACCTCGGTATTCCGTTTGCTCGGCCGCCGGTCGCAGAACTGCGCTACGCCGATCCCGTACCACTCGACACGCTACCGTCCGGTATTTCACAACTGAAGCCTACAGTTCAAGTAGATTTGTACAGCGACATAAAAGTCAGGACAAAAAAAAACATAGTTCCAGTTGCATGGCTTTACTTATTTTGTTAAAAAAAATCAAACGCAAAGGTAGAAAGACGACAAAATATGTGCGATAAGCGAGTGCTAAACAAACTTACATGTATAGTGTCCGGACAATGATTTAACACATCTGTTCCAGTTCCACGGTCGCCGACGGTCGGTCGTATAGGTTACACTGTCGTTCGTTTGGTCACGCTTAAATGTATCCATACAGTCATCAACTCGTTATACCACTGCAGACATAGTGATAGGAATAGGTAGTCCGTGCGCGAATGTGGAATAAAGGTTTAATGCTCTACCGGCTTTGGAGTAAGACTGAGTATAGCCAACCGTCTTTGCAGACCCGTACGAGGCGGACGACGTGCGCAACGCGTGCATGCAGCCAGTCGACACGACGTACGGCGACTTCGTTGGCACTGACATGTGGAACTCCAAGAACACGATCAGCGAGGACTGCCTCTATATGAACGTCTGGTCTCCGCACGTCAGTAGGGTCGACGACAGCGAACAGTCGGCCCCACCCCCGGCCCGTCTGAGAGCCGTCATGGTAAGATTAATATTGACACACATTTATTTTTTTAAAGTAAGCAAGTATGTGTGTAAAACGTGCATTTATATAGCGCATAACGTAAAAATTAACTTTGGAAGTTAATTTTTACGTTATGCGCTAGAACGTTCGTAAAGACTGAACAAGATTTTTTTAAAAGAAACTCTTTGAAACTGTCAACATCACATGCCGAATATCTGAGCTCATCTAGCAGTAAATTTTAGATCATCGGACTAGACTTATACTAGATGTCATCAATAAAAGTGTTTGTTAACGTTTTAATGTATGGCTGTTTTAATAGGCTGCATTGCGGGTTTTGCCCGTCCGTTCTTTCGTATATTTGTCTGTTCCGCATGGGCTCCTAACGCGAAAACTAAAAGGCGCCAAAACAAAATTCGTGTAAACTGTTCGCTGGGCACCAGTAAAAACGTATGCCAATTTTCAATTTAAATAGTTAGATTATTTAAAAAGTAGGCCAAATTATTAGCTCAGCATCTTCGCTTCTCGGGGCTCCAACATTGACGACCTAGCTAGTTTTATAAAAAAAACATCCCCAAATAACGTACAGAGTCTCGGTTTATTTTGGGTTCGCAGACAGCCGGAAATGTCGGTAAGTAAGTACGCAAAAAAGTTGCTTTTATTTGCTGGAGACAGAACGACATCTAAATTTAAGCTTAAAGTACGTGTGAAGTGCCACTGACGCAGTCATCGTCACTGATAGGTGACATTAGCCGTGGCTGCGGAATAATCAACCGGTCGAACACACGAGTTCTGAACAGTTTAAATGATTGAGACTGCAGCTGCTCATCGTGACTGTTTCATTGCACCAGTTGTGATAAGTATAAATGTACAAAACAACAGTTTATACACTTGTTAATGGCGACATGCAATGTCGCTCACCATTACATCGCCTAACTGTCAATGTGCTGTTGAATAATATTACCCTTGGATGATTTTTGCTGTTTTCGATGTGTCACTCATTGCATGTCGCCATTAACAAGTGTATAAACTGTTGTTTTGTACATTTATATTTGCTGTTTTATTACAATAACAAAGTTTTTATGTTGATGGTCAATTATAAACCATCTGCTTTACAAGGCCATAAAGACTCTGAACCTTAAATATTTTGGGGGTCACGATTTTGATCTTTAGGGGTCACGTGACGTCATCGGAACATGACCATCTGACTCGTCGAGAGCACTTTCCTATTGGTGGTCAATGATGACCATGAATCTATCTTGCACAGATACGGAGATACGGGGCTTCAAAGATTTTGGGGTCACGAGTTTGACCTTTTGGGTCACGTGACGTCATCGGTCACGTGACCATTGGACTCGGCATATGTGGGTTCCTATTGGCAGTCCATTGTAACCATGCATCTATCTTGCACCGTTATGGAGATATGGGCCTTAAATATATTGTGGTCACGACCTTGACTTTTGGGGTCACGTGACGTCATCGGTCACGTGACCATCGGACTCGGCGTAGGCACTTTCCTATTGGTGGTCAATGATGACCATGCGCCTATCTTGCATGGGTACGGAGATACGGGGCTTCGAAGATTTTGGGGTCACGAGTTTGACCTTTTGGGGTCACGTGACGTCATCGGTCACGTGACCATTGGACTCTGCATATGTGGTTTCCTATTGGCAGTCCATTGTAACCATGCATCTATCTTGCACCGTTACGGAGGGAGATATGGGGCCCCAAATATATTGGGG
>Ga0209367_1006896_pt1 | contig 15672 bp, 9 predicted proteins | sample WorMetLIZISLAND2_FD_187412 | JGI IMG/M metagenome (GOLD analysis project Ga0209367, IMG submission 187412) | Marine gutless worms symbiont microbial communities from Max Planck institute for Marine Microbiology, Germany - Olavius geniculatus... ... | reverse complement strand
TGTGATTTGTGCTGTTTTATATCTACAACCACGATATCACCTTTACACTGTATATAAACTGAACAGTTTTTTTACATAAATCTCATGATTTATTCCATGCAAGAAGCTTTCATTGAATAAACTAAGATGTTAAAACCACACCTAAATAACTACAAGATATAGCAAATTACAACAGTTATTCTAATGTCCACATACCACATAAAATAGATAAGTTTTAAGACATTGGTATGCAGTAAAAAATATTCACGCACACACACACAGGCTAAACCTGTTGAACAGCATTACTTACTAGCATTAGAACAGTGGCATTCAGGCACCGGTTCCAGTCCTTTTGCACAACTCTTCACAGGAATTTCACTTGAATTGTTTGGTAATTTACTTGCCACAGAAGCCACATTACCGGGCAGCATGGATGACGACTTTAAATACTCAAATGCCCCTTCCTTCAAGCAAGCACCACTTGGAATGGAGCTTGTTTTATCACATGACAGTTTCCGAGCTCGTGGAACTGCAGCAGCATGCAAGCCACGACCTGTCACCAGACTAGAATTAACAACAAAATGACTATTTGTGGAGGCAACACTAACGATATTCTGTGAGAACACAGTGGCGGAATCTACGCTCGGGAGAGAGTCCGATGAACTGGACAAATCTCTGGACTGTTCAACTGCAGAGCCACATGGCCGTAACGACAGTAGCGGAAAACATGTTCCGAAAGAACTGGACTGGCTAGATATCATGAAATGAGAAGGGTTCAGAGTCAAACCATTGATGGATTTTGAACCTTCAACCACTGTCTCAACGATCGGACGACTTTTCCGCCGCTTGCAAGGCATCAGTGCTTCTGCACTCTTCCCCGCGACCTGCACCCGGTACTCTGTCAGAATGTCCATGACTCGCTGGTATTCCGGGGCTTCCTGGTCATTTGTTGGACCTCCCGATCCAGATCCATTGGTGGATTTGGTGGTCTTTCTACTACTGTGACTGTGGGATACCAGTCTCCTGTTCGCATCAATTCCGCACAACGTGGAACTGACAAACTTCAAACTCAAGTCCAATTTTGGCTGGCTGCAAATGGTCGAAACAGAGGAACCATTCTGGCTAGCCATGAAATGCGGCATTATGGGCAATTCTTTGGGAAACAGATTCGGTCCCCCAATCACCACCAGATCCTGTTTCTGCATCATCGATGACTCTGGCGGTAACTGGGCCAAAAATGGCATCGGTTGTGGCCCCTGTCCAAGTATTCCACTGGGCGGAAGCAAATTCTGTGGAAGTGTCGATGCTATGTTTAGGATTCCATCGTACTGCAAGCCATCACCAGTGTCTAGATCACTCATGTCTAAGCTTTTCAGACTGTTCGGTGTACCAGCATCTAGAATACCGGACCGTTCGAGGTTGGCTCCAACGTCATGCAGATCATCGAGACCGTCAAGGTCAGTATCAGTGGACAATGCCAACAAGTGTGGCCTGATTTGACTGTTAGCGTCCTGATACATTTTGATTGGCAGATTGCTGATACCATCCATGCTGTCCGCAGCCAACTGCTGGTGCACTGCTGTCATTGTGCAGGCAGCACTCCCTAATGTGAGTTCATGTTAACGGCATGACGAAATGAAGCACTGCATCCAGAAACAACAACGAACAATCGATCGTCCAACACTGCTAAACTAGACTGTTGTTGCATTCTGCTTTTAAGGTGTAAATTTTAATTCCTGTCTGCACCTAAGCACAAAATCACACAATGCTCTGTTGCACATTGATCGATAATTCGCAGAAAAACAACTTCAATCATAACCACACTTTCAGCAATAAATAAACATTTAATGATGCGCATGTGGCAAGTTCTAGTCATCTCACATGTAAGTAATCTATAGTCCTAAGGGGTTATGCTTAGGATACATGGATAGTGCATACTGCTAGCCCTAATCCTCATCTTATAGCTCGTATACAGATTTCGCCATGTTGTTGTTTGTTCACATCGCTATTCAGCTAGCACGGTGATACGTTCTGATCAGCGATCTGAACGTATCAATTTTTATTGGTCTTTCAGATCGGCGATCTGAAAGATGGGTAAAAATTGATATGTTCAGATCGCATTCAGTATCTGAAATCTGAGCTGTGTATAACAAGGCTAGGTAAAATGCGGACCTGCGGACTTGCGGACTGACCAATGGGTAAACTGCGGACCATCAAAATGCGGACCACACACAATCGAACTAAAACTATCAGATCGGCGATCTGAAAGTGTCAATTTTAACCGGTCTTTCAGATCACCAATCTGAAGGTATCAAGTTTTGCCCAAAACTGTCAGATCGGTGATCAGCACTGCCGGCATGTCCACAACCACTACTAGTCAGGAGTCTTCAACTTGTTGAAGTTTGACCATACGCCGAAGAAGAAGAAGATGAAAGACCCGTATAAACTGGGGTGTCGGTAAAATGCGTCCGATGCGTCTGCATCTGGAGCGTCTGGGCCAATGGGTATTTTGTGTCTAAATAGTGCATCTAATAGACCGATATTTGTTAGTTCTCGTCCGTGGTATGGGATAGGCGGTATGTCGTCGGAGTCGAGAAATAGTATCTGAGTCTCGTCATTGGGGAAGAAGGTCGTGTAAACAACTGTCAGCATTTGTAACTGTGCGAAAAAAATTTTCTCCCCAAATCACACCTTCGCACAGAAAGGGGTTCTACCCCAGCGTATGCACATGCAGAATCATATGGCATATCATATGCAATGGGATGGATAATTCTGAGGGCCCTCTTCTGCAAAGATTCCAATTTTTGGGACAGAGCAAGTTAGACCATGGTGCCAATTTGCACATCCATATTCTAGGACAGGTCTGATTACCGTGAGATAGAAATACGATAGGTCATTCGAAGATAACCCAGCGTGTCTCAACTGTTTGGTAATACAGCCGTGGAGCAATATACTGTCATATACAGGGTGGACCAAAAAAATGGCACAGTTTTTTTGTATACTTCATAACTTCACCAAATATTAACCGATTTTCAAAATTCTTTCACTATCAGAATCAGGAGACAATTTACAATAAAACTCTCACTATAAATCCTACCACACCCTAAGTGTGTCACTACACTACCTTGTGAAATGTCAGTGTCTTAAAAATAATAATTAAAACAAGACGACTTTTGTAACAACACATTTTAAAAAATTAACAACAGAAACAACACGCTTGTTGTCTCAGTTATTGTCTAAAAATCACATCTTTACAGTTTTCACATCAAAGTTCCAACGTGTCCGCCTTGCTGCTGGATGACGCATCGAAACCGGCGACGCCACTGACCAATGGCGTGATCAACTAAACGCTGCGGCACTTTGCCCCACTCAGTGACAATGGTTATTTTAGCTAATTGACTGTCGTGAATCGTCAACATTGATAGGCCCTCTGTTGAAGGGCATCCCGAACAGCATAATCAAATGAATTAAAGTCTGGGTTGTTTGGGGGCCACATGCCAGGTTCGATCAACGTTGATCACGCAACCGGTCAGTGGCGTTGCAGGCTTGAGTGCATCATCTGATATTTGACGAGGTAGTGTAGCGACACATTTGAGGTGTGGTTGGATCTGTAGTGACAGTTTCATTACAAATTGTCTCTTGTTTCTAACAGCGAAAGAATTTTGAAAATCGGTTAATATTTGGTGAAGTTATGAGGTATACAAAAAACTGTGCCATTTTTTGGCCCACCCTGTATGTCTTCTTCTTCTTTTCCAATAATGCACATATCCTCTTGCGAGTAATGTCGTGCACATACAGTCATATACAGCCGTTTAAGGTGGCGTAGTTATTCTAAACAGTTACGTAAAATGTTTAATACTGTCAAAAAAAGTTGACCGCGTGCAGAGAAAAAGCACTTAAAGCGGTATTTTTGTTCCTTGACAATACAATGTCAACAACAACAACAACAACAACAATGACTGGTCTGCCTAAAACCCGAAATGTTCCGATTCCGAAATCCGAATCCGATCATCCAAAGAAATTCAGAACAAGCAAACCGCGCGATGCTGCAATCGTTTTAATGCCATATATATCGGTAGGCTCAGAATGCTAACAAGAAGGCATCCACAGACTGCATTATTTTCTGCCGCTAACAAAAACTGGACTTATTTTGTTACAAATTCTCCTCATTCGCTCTAGTCCACGGGTATTTCAATTAAAAAATCAATTTGGCCAATTCCAAATCTCGGGATTGGATGCCAATGCCGGGATTACAAAAACATTAGTTTAAAGGGAATTTTTTTGTGTGTTTAAAAGATACAAATAACGATTACAACTGTCTAATCAATAGAATATTTTATGAGCGCTACTGCGCTAGTTTTATACCTATACTGTCGCTAGGGATTGCCAACGGTTTCGGAGATATGGCGACAACGGGCGACTTGAAACTTTGCATTCATAATTGCGGCCAAACTTTGCACACGGACACATGGCTACTATTGAATTGACACTCTATAGGAACTCAATTCATCGCCCTGTCCATTGTACAATGGCACCATCACAGACTCTGTACGACTTACCTTTCAGCCATGCAGCCATAGCAGTGTGCATAGTGAGCCTTCAAGGTCATCCAATGTCAATGACTTTTTTCGTGTCATTTGAAAGAGTTTATGCAATTTCTTATTATTGATTAATAACAATTGGCTCTTTGTCACTGTTTCTGAGATATATGCCATGCCGTCTACCGAATCCACGAATGCGTAAATTTTAATAGTGCGTACTGGCTTTTAAGCCCTATTAAAGCGATAAAGGTGTACAAAATTGTATCAAAAATATCCACCAAACTTAATCTTAAATTTTTGCATGTAACTTGCAATATGAAGTTTTTGTATCACCACCGAATCGAATAGTATCAGATTTGAGCCGAATCGCCCATCTCTAGAGCACAACCTTTGACCTCCGGAAGTGGAAAGATAAAATGTTTTGGAAAAGTTTTTATGGAAAAAAAGTTTAATTCTGGTCGTTTGTAGTCTGTAGAAGGCGATTTGCTGATATTTCGTTGCAGAATGGCACAATGCACACACTTTTATTTGGTGGTCAATTTTCGGTGTCGAAAAATTCGAGTGTCAATGGTTTTGAAATGTGAAAGAGAAGGACAAGTGGACTGGAAGAACGAAGGATCCGTTTGCATTATCCATCATGGCCGTAAAGTCGAGAAACGAATTTAGCACAGTAACACAGATTACGAAAACGAAAACCCATAGAAATCCCGAAACCCATCAAATTGGACCTTTTACAAAAGACCGGTGCTATGCCCTCGAATTTCGGGGGCGCTCATTTTGGCGATTTCCTATGCCCCCGAATACATCGGGGGCGCTGCTTCAATACTTGTCTATGCCCCCGAATTTCGGGGTCGATAATTTCGGCGTATTCCTGCCCTGAAGACAACGGGGGCGCTGCTTGACTGCTTACCTATGTGCTACATACCGTAAACATGACTGACTGGTACTCGAATCAGCGGTGCTTGGTCCCGGTGGTGCAGCAGCAGATGACTGATCAGTACTCGAATCAGCGGTGCTTGGTCCCGGTGGTGCAGCTGCAGATGACTGATCAGTACTTGAATCTCCGTTGCTTGGTCCTGGTGGTGTGGGAGCAGATGACTGACCGGTACTCGAACCTCCGGTGCTTGGTCCCGGTGGTGCAGCAGCAGATGACTGACTGGTACTCTGTTCATCAACTGTGAACACAACAGCTAACTTTTGCCACACAGAAATAAGTGACCAATGCAGTGCTTGCTACTGGCTGTGTTTTTTTTTGTTCTAGAGGCAAAAATTACTTGAGGACAAGGCAAGACTTCCTTATTGGACTACTGTCAAAATCCATTTTAATCATATTTGATTGTTAGAAATGTATTTGTTATGTGATAATTAATTAATTTTAGTGTGCGGAAACGGATAATTTTTGCAGAAAGTCACTTTTTATTTTTTTTTTTGTACCATTAAGCTCACAATCGAGGCAGCACGGCTGGCTGCTAGACAGAAAGATAGTGCCAGCCAGTATGGTCGGTTATTTTAGTGACAGCTGGGCTTCTTGTTACAGGTTTTGCCAGCTTGTCTGTCTGTCTGCCCTTGTGCAGGCTTCCTAGTTTGAGAGTGAAAAACTGGATAAAGCCAAATTGGGTTAAAGTGTCTCAGGGCAGGAATAATTGCTGTGTCATTTTTAGTTCAGAACTATGGTGTTGTTTTGTACATTTATTCTGTAGGTAATGCTGACAATCAAATTATATTTGTTGATTGGATTAACAGATCAGTAGCGAAGCTGGTGCAATCCACTGTACTTGAGAAGCACATGAGATGTTGGAGTGTGAATGTCCGATGTGTGATTTTGTAGGATATGTCTGTGTACGGCAACAGTAAGCGTGACAACAATGATGATTTGTCAAAGATACGTATTATATCGTGATATTTATACTACTATCTTCTACTTTCGATCATATCATTTATGTTTCCACTGTTATTACATTGATGCTCTATATCTATCTCCATATTGCTCAGGTACGTTATATTGTTACTTTATTAGCAGTTTGGGTGTGATTGATGTAGAATGTCTACACAGTGAGTTAAAAAAATCTTTTTGCCTTCCTGATGTGTTCTGAAGTTTATTTTCAGAGATTGGAAATTTTGTAGCGATATTTTTTCTGTACATTCTGCTTTCTAATCTGTGCCAACCTGCAAGGATTCATTTAGTTATTCCCAACTTAGAGAAAATTATGCCATACTAAGCATTATGTCATACTAAGCTCGTTCACCCAGAGAATTTTAACATTTCAAAACACATTTAGATGTGACAAACACTAAAGGGTCAAGCACCAGGGTATTGCAGGATTATGAAGCAGCTTACGGAATTCAGTTCAGGTATATCTTGAAGAGTTTGCATCTGATGTTCGATGTGTCCACCGCTGGCTGAAACGCCAGGTGAGTGTGTGTGTGAAAGTTGCAAATATTTTTGTTGATCGTGCTGTGCATCATGTCATCCTGTATCTGCAGCTGTGCACTTTTTCACCATTGGTATGGTCTTTGGCTTTCGATTAAGTTTGCGAAATGAAATGCTTGAATGCTTGCAGCATTGTACCCAACACCTGATAGTTACATGGACTGAGGTGTCCAGTGTGTAGCATTCATATTTTGCAATGAATCAGTGCAGTGGGATGACAAAAAAGTTGTCTTCGTGATTTTGCTTAATGTGGCATAACTATCAATGTTTGGAATAACTGAATGAAACTTTGTAGTTTGGCATAGATTAGAATGCAGAATGTGTGCGCAAAGTGTGACTTAATGAAATTAATTTGATTATTGAAATTACTTCATTTGAAGTCTATGAAAATATATTTCTGGACATGTTGGGACATGTTTTACTGTTATGTTTGGGACATTTTTACTGACACTGTACACTGTAAGGCAAAGAAACGAGCCAACAAAATCAACTTTCAGGATTCTTTCACTAATACTCCATGTTTGATTTTTACGCGCAAAAGTGGCTACTGCTTTCAGCGTCTTAGCAATCGCAATTCTGTTAGTCTCTCTGTCTGTCTGTTTGTGTCACGCAGATAAATCAGTCAAAAACAGTGCAAGCTAGGATCACCAAATCTTTACCGTTGACTGCATGGGAGACTCTAGTTTCAGGAACTGTAAAGCTTTTCCATAAATTCGAAGGGTGTCACCCAAACGAGGGCGCTAAATGAGAGGGGGGTGGGAAAAATTTGTGATTTTTAGCTAATAAGTCGCTGTATGTCAATAACGGTGCAAGATAGGGTCTAGGTTACTATTAATCACTAATAAGAAGCCCTACACTGGCTCTCGATTGCCACCAAATTCAATGACCTTGGATGACCTTGAACGCTAAAATAGGAGTTTGGGGGTTTTATGGATTTTTTGGGCGATTTTCGGTTGCGAGACACATTTCAAGAGCGAATTCTGCTGAAACCAATTGAGATAGACACGAACAAGCTGCTAATGAAATTTTCAGCATTGAACGTAGATTTTGACAGTCCAAGTCTCGATTTTCTTGGTTCAAAGAAACCTGCGCACGAAGGCATCAAAGAGCGGTACCCCCCGTAAAAGTCACGACGAAATGGCTAGAGATAGACTGGCAGTTTGCGAACACGAACTGCTATAATTTTTCGCGTGTCTCGTGAGCATCAGCTCAATTTTTTTGTTTTTTTTATTGTGACATTTCAGAGGTGTGCTGGTGAAAGAATTCTGAAAATCGATGAGTTTTTTGGCAGTGATGTCAACAAAAGTTTGGTTTCATTATTTGAATGGTTTATAGTATGTGAATGCCGACAGATGCAAGTTTTGCTTATAGCAGCATCATCATTTTTGTCATGCGAATGATTATTATGGTAAGTGCAATAGCACTACAAGATCACATCACGCTGTTTAAACAATGTGGGTAGTGGTCACCTGGTATAAGTGCCTGGGTTGACTGTTGGAATGCCGTGACATAAGGTGTTCATGTCACAGACTTTGGCCAGACATTCCATGCCTGAGAAGCCACATCAGTTAACATGGGTTGCGTCTTCGCTGTGGATGAACGTACAGCTGTAATTGCTATCGTCATCATAGGAATATCTTACACACGAAGGGTAAATCTTCACAGTGGAGACAAAGCTGCAAATGTAAAGTTCTGAGTCAGATTTTCAGCATTTTTTTTCTGTGATTTGCTAATTCAGCTGGTTCTTTGTGTTTACCAAACACTTTGTGCTTACCATACCTTTTTCTTTCTCCCACGTTTGTGGTTTTCTTTCTGGTCAGTTGTACTACAGTTTGTCTTGTTCTGCAGTAAGTATCTGTCTGATGTTTCTGTACAGTCTTATCACACTTTTTCCGTTTCTGTAACCAGTGTACATCAAATAAACTTTACTACCATGTGCAACCGGTCGTTGGTCGCATTGTCAGTTCGTCACTGGGCCGTTACAACTCAGTCCTTATCAACCGTCTTTGAATTGGTTATGCAAGACTTACAAATTCTTATCTCCTAGACCCCCAAGCCAAATTTTTTGAAAAATTTGGCTGGCTGTACAAAATTTTCGGCTGATAACCGGATTAGCCGAATTTATGCATAAATTATAAAATGCGGCTAAAATACGGCTTACAAAACATTTTCGGCTAGAAATCTGGCTAAAGTGCATAAGAGTAATGTGCTAATGTTTGAAAACATGCTGAATTTCTATAAACCAAAAACAGTGTGAACAGTGAATGGAGGTTCTTCTTAGCTTAGCAAAACACAACTACCACTAAAACGAATATCGCAACTGTCACATGAAAAAGGTGTTGCGGGAAGTTCAGCAGTTACAATTTAAGTTTGTAATTGTCATGGATAAAGCACACTCTGTGCAGTCGCTCAGCTGATAAGCTACATCGCTTGCTGTTGGCGACAAGCCCCCCTGTCGAAAACATACATTCTACTGGCACTGAAGACGCTGAAGCAGACAGTTGTAGATGGGCCAGCTTGCACAGAACTGGGTACAGGCCAAGACTGGCATTATGCTGCCAAAACTGGAGCACATCGTCGCAGGCAGGGGGCATAGATGTCAGATAATTTGCAATTTCCACAGCAACCTGACACACCATAACACGGATTGAATTTCACAGCTGTCAAAAGATAAGCGTTTACCCAACTTCAATGCCACTAATATATATTAATAACAGTTATCATTTCACTACAAAAAGAACGTATGTGTTTCTTACGGTATGCCACAGTAGACGGTAACGCTAAACCTTTGCATTAACTAAATTACTAACCTTCGTTATAATCTAAATAAGATAGTCTATTCAAGAAGTAATAAATCGAAATAGCATACTGTTGTGTTTAGGTTGAGTTGTGGGGAATTTTGATGATGTTTTAGATTGTACCGCCCCAAACTGACATTCGATCCCGCCAAGGTTTCATCCTGCTTACTGTGTTGTTATTAATTCATTTTGTTATTTTAATTTAACTTTAGTCTTCCTTTATTAGGCCTACGTTTAATCTAACTCCCGAGATGAACTAACTCTTCCTTAGTTCATCTCGGAATAATGACAACTCGTGATGAAAACCATTTCAGAACGTTTCATTGATTCACTGATCTGTCAAATTATCAAACTGATTCCGAAAGTGATAAACATACAATACGTACATTTAGATCGCCCTGAAAGAGCTGTAATAACAAGCAAATACTATATTGGTCCGCTATACAAGACTGCTGCGCACACACTCTCTGGCTGGCTCTAAAAATGCTACAGCTCTTTATACTACGCTGCCCGACGGCTGGTCTTGGTGATTTATTCCTAGACGCACCTGCCGGACCCAGGATTCCTAAGATACCTACGGCTACACCCTCCCTTTCTATACGAAATTTTAAAAATTTTTGGATGCGGTTTGCAAAATTTTTAAAATTAAAAAGTCAAAACCCAAAGTCCTAAAATTGGCCAAAAAGAGTTCCCACGGCCGGGCAGTGCAGTGAACAATAAGCAAGCAGACAAATTAATATGTATTAATCAATGCTAGACTAATTAAGTATTAACTATCTATGAAGAATCAATGATGCAATATAATACTGTACAAGAAATCAGTAAATGCAAAATATCGGTTCGGTGCAAGATGGTTAATGTATGAATATACGCCAGGTGGCGCCACAGAGTTAGCAACAATATATAATGTTAGTTACAAATCGAAGTCATTAACTGTTCATTAACGGTTCATGTGTATAAAGCCAGTAGACATGCAAGCAAATAAATCTATGTACATTATACAATATGGCAATCAACGTGTCAAACAATAATGCTTATCTGTATAGAACGCCGTAAGACAATCGCGTTCTATAGGCCTGATAGTACCAGATTACCAAATAACAAGTCTGATTAAACACACGAGAAATGATGAAACATATCAGCAAGTAATAGGACTCATAGCATGCTTACTGTACAGCTATATACAAAGTGAGTAATTAAAATCCATTAACTGTCTGATAATTAATGTGGCTTTTTATTCATTACTGTAATAAGTAAAATATTTGTGTGCTTTGTTTGCAGATGTCAGAAGGAAGAAAATGTTTCAAAATCTTCCTTATTGTGGAAATCTGTAATAATGACCTTATTATTTAAAAAGTCACCTAAAAATATATGTTCGTTTGTTAAATGACCTTGCTTGTCAGTCCAAAACTGGACATCATCACAAAAGCTGTTACAATAATTCGCGCAGTTCGCACAATCATTCGCGCGATTGATTCGCGCGCATACTATGGACACGCTAGGTGTATGACAGTAGGCTTATAGACTTGCATCGCACATCAAGCATAATATGCAAAGGTAATATATATGTATACTTGTTTATACAATGAAGATCATGTAAAGCATCTAGTGTATAAGCTAAACGTATACAAATAGTTCATGGGGCATTGATTAATTAATCGATCAACTTAATCGAGTTCCTATTCACCGAAGGTTCAGACACATCTTACAATCAACGCACAAAAGGTGATCATCCGAAGTACACCATGGGGTGTGCATCAAAGCCAGTATGCTTGAATATACAACCAATGTGACCAAAGCTGTCGCGGAAAGCATTTAAGTAATAAGTCTCCCCATACATCTGTGGATCTGAGATGTCGACTCAATACATCTAAAAACATCTTAAGACCCTTTAGCCGGTGCATTGGGCAACCGTCTTCCAGCGCGATCAAACGCGCAGCACGTCGTAAGGTCGTAAAACTGCCAGCGTCTACAACGCATTAGCCGTTGTTGGACAGCCTCTTAGGTGGCTGTATATGCGTGAGTGGTGAAAGCGATGAGTGCTCAGCATTATTAGTGCCTTCCGTTCATCGCAGGACTCACTGTGATTTCCTCGACACTATAGGCGTCGTATGGGCCTATAGATGGCTATAAACACGGTGTGATACGTTATAGATCTGTTATCCATCGAAGCTGCTATCGGTCCCACGTAGCGGCTATGGTCAACAAACCAGATAGCCTATTAAGATTTTATGGTCGGCATCCCAAGTCCTCATCGTATGGGCCTAAGTTTTGGTACCACCATACAATTTCGCTGCACGGCCAAAGTCACATTAATCGTCACAAGCTATAGACTTTCAATGCTATCAATACAAACATAAGTTCGTGTACAACAAATTAGGGAACGACTAAATTATAATAGCACATATTAAAGTGAATGACACAGCGGTCAGAGTTTTGTATTATTAGTGTCCTAGGACAAAGCATGAATGATGATTAATGACAGTAAGTGACAAAAGTTTACAATTTTTACGTTGTCAGGCAAGACACGTCAAAACATAACGTTCCGCATCATATGAACTGGAGCATAATTAATAATATGTAGGCGAATAAATAGACACAGTCGTTACAAAGGTGTGAGAAATATTAACTCTGTAATAGTGGGGTTAAAATTTCATGCTGCCACGTATAATCGTGACATCCACAAGCTCGAGTTCATGCCAGAGCTCGGGCGATGGTCGTAAAAGTGTTGGGCGAGTCAGTCGTAAAATGCCGACTCTACCTACCAAGTTACCTACCAAATCTGTGTTTGATCAAAGGGTGAGGCCACAGTGAAAAGCTTAGCAGAAGCTAACAGCCATAAAACTCGTCTGCCGTTCACGCAAGGGTTGGCTAATAGAGAACATATACGGCTATGTAAAAATCAGAAAGCTGAGATGAAGATTCGCGATGAAAATATTGTAAAGTCACAAAGGCCACAATGAATTCACAACATCAAGTTATGTTGTTATATATATGTATACAGGGTGCGACAGAAAAAAGTGGACCCCTAAATTTTTTCGCTGTTTTCTTAGCAACCGTTTGGGATTTTAATACAAAATTTTACAGCTTTATTTACTGAAACCTTCTACATCTGACAATAAGGCTTACGTAATGCCATACGCAAAAATCTTGCCTGTGTCCACGTTAATGGGACAGAATTTGGCAATTGATACTGTTCATTAGTCATTATCGAACTGATATGAACACTCGGCCAAATGATGATCAAATGTGGCATTGAATAACCTGATACATGCAGTGAATCAACGTATTTTGTAGCACGAAACTCGTAATGTTCTGGGTGTAATTTGAAAGTTTTCACCTGAATTTGAACTGATTCATTTTGAAAACCGATGTGTACATTCAACTGAAATTCATAACGGTGCTTCTTGTAACAGCGACAAATTTTGGCAATTGTCACAATCGTAATAATGCAAAGTAAAATAATGACCGATGTATCGAGAGTTCAGTCAACGTGTTGTTTTTCAAAGACAAAAATTGATGGTGAATTGTCTGTCAGTGTAGTCGATGAAAAGTAATTAAGAGCTGTTGGCAATGCGTGTGTACGACTTGGTAGTGACAAAGTAGTGATAGTTGCGGTCAAAGTGCGCAATTTTTGATTAAGCAACAAAGAAAAACCAAAACTTCCTCCAGCAAGTAGGCCTAAAACAACCAAAATCCAAGAACGCCAACTGAACAGTGGAAATGACCAGTCATAAGAACCACTTGAAAAATCCTTCCAGTCGTCGACCATCGAGTGGGCTAGTGATGGATACGCTTCTTCATCTTGTTTTGTCAAGTTTACTAATCTAGCTAAGTCTAGTAGTGCACGTTTGTCAATTTCCAGTTCATGTGAGTAGTTTGCTTCTAAAATTTTTAAACGAGGTGTTTTGACATCGAGAGGATCAGACAACAAAGTGTCTCCAAAAATATCAGCCAACTGAGTGTTGTCAAAGAAATGCTTAAGAAATGCTAGATTCAATGTGTGCAGAACAGTCACTGTCGTACGGTCTGCGTGTCAGTCTTCAATGCGTGCTGGTAGATAAAAATTAACAGAAGTCAGTGAACATCGGCATGGTATGGTTACTTTACAAGAACTAACACAAGTCACATTGCGTTTCTGATAATCTGGACAATTTAGTATTGCATCGCTAATGTTTGTCAACAAAACATGTTTACTGTCAAGCACAAAAATATCTGAATATTGAATATTGAATTCGTTACGACAGCGAATTGACAGTTTTCATGTATTCATGATGAATTGTCATGAAGTAAAGATATGACACAAGAACTTTTGTTGACATGCTGCAGAACTGAATGTGTCTGGTCCAAATATAACAATTTGGACATCTTGATGGGTGGTTTTGACTGAAATTCCAAAAAATATTTTGATTCAGGATTGTACGCAACGAATTTAGGTAAGTTCGTTGCAATTGTAGAGTGCTTTGAGTTTGGGACCGGCATTGGCAACGTATGTATTTCATATAGGATTAGAGTGCGTGCCAGTGGGCCTAAAGGGATCGGTATATGAATGAACAAATTGTCATTTCGTCGATTTGCGATAAAGTCATGCATGCGATAATAATTTGTGACTTTGTTGCGTAAAACATGGAGTTTTCCTGAGGTCAAGATTGTAATTCGTCCTCCTATCTGAATCAGCACATGTTCAAAGTGTTCCGGAGATATTAATTCCGGGCTGAGCATACCGTTGGTCAGCAATTGAACTGCTTGATAAAACGACTCCATATTATCCATTAACAGTACAAGGTCTTCAAATTTCACTAAAGCCAGTGCGATAATCGAGCTGGCTTCGCTTAATGCAGAAGTCTCATGTTTGACCTGTCCTCGAAACGAGTCTTAAATGCGGTCTTGAATAATCCCCAATCGCCCTTCGTCGTGTTGTCCAAATTGTCCCACCATTCACTCGCCGTATCGCGTAGAAGAACCGCGACAAGACGTAGGCGATCGTTGTCAGTCATATCGCGAAAAGAAGCGTACTTCTCGAATCGCGACAACCAATCATTCGTGTCCTCTGTTTCATTCCCTCGGAAAGATGGCGGTGCAAACGTTGCATCCCCGACACCCGTGACGAATACCGTTGTCGTCATTGTTGGCGCACCAGCGGTTGTGACGATCGGTCCGCCAGATGCTGTCCCCGACGCGTTCGTTGTTCGTACCGATACCTCGTCATCGCTCTGATAGACGTGGTCCAGCGAGAATGGGATTCCGTGGTTCATACAGACTGGTGACGATGTTGTTTACGAAAGTGTCACAGTCGCACATACGATAGTCCAATGGCAGCAGATGAGAATACGAAATTTTTGGCGGAACATTGTAATCAGAGCCTACTGCCTATCGTGAAGCCTACAAGCTAGTGTAGCCACCGAAAACCCAGGAATAGGTTAGCCACTGCACAGTAGACGCAGCGTCCTCGAACTTGACCTAAATGTGGCCATCCGTGTTGTTGTTATCCCATCTGAGCCCATGCCTAGCCAAAATGTACTCACGATGAACCCAAGTATCAATCTAACTGTCTTCCATGCTGCTTATCATAACAAGCACTGGTGACAGGCTTTTGGGATTTATCAACATCGATGACCTTGGACGACCTTGAACCCCTCAAAAAGGGGTTTTTAGTGAATTTTTCGCAATTTTTGGATGCAGCGCACATTTCAACACTGAATTGCGACGAAATGGCTGGAGATAGACCAGGACAACCTGCGCATAAAATTTTCAGCATTCAACGTGGAGTTTAGCTGTCCATGTCCTGACCCCCTAGGTTCAAGGAGGCCGGCACAGGCGGGCGTCAAAGACAGCTACCCTCCTAAAAAGTGGTTATTTTACCGCAATTTTCTCGCATAGCGTAAAAATGGTGGCAGATAGGTACATCCATGCTGCTTATCAT
>Ga0209367_1006895_pt1 | contig 15674 bp, 11 predicted proteins | sample WorMetLIZISLAND2_FD_187412 | JGI IMG/M metagenome (GOLD analysis project Ga0209367, IMG submission 187412) | Marine gutless worms symbiont microbial communities from Max Planck institute for Marine Microbiology, Germany - Olavius geniculatus... ... | reverse complement strand
GTATTCACGATGCATTATGACGTCAGCATTACATCACAACTAGCAAAGAATATTTAACTAACAGCCATATTTTGTCCATATATTTTGAATTAGCATTTCTTCAGCTACATCTGGTAAAAATTTAGTGTAAATTGATCATCATTTAAGTGAATTATGAAAGAAATAAAAAGGGTGCCCGTTTTTTTGAAACACAGTGTAGATTTGAATTATTATGCAGTACTGAAAGTTCTCATTCTTGAAGGAGACTTAGTTGAGGTCATTACTTTGAAGCCTTTATCATCTGTATCGACCACTGACTTGCGTAGGCCTGCATTATATCCGTCGTTAAATTAAATCTCAAGGAGAGTAAATGGTGTGATTGTGTGTGTTTGCAGTGAACCCTGAGTGGAGATTTCGTCCGGTCAATGGGCTTCAATTACTGAAAAATTTTGTTTTCACCTGGCAGTGATAAAAACAAGTTCTTTTTCCTTACGGACTTGTTGTTTTCGGAGTCTAAGTATCATTTTAAAAGAGTTCTATAATACAAGAAATTTGAGCTAATACTCATGAGATGCACGAAAGCCTATAGCAGTTCCGGTTCAGGAGTTAAGCTAAAAATTAGGGTGTTCATGCTAAGTTAATATACAAATACCAAATTCTCTATCTGGATCACATAACAATAGTTCCGTGCAGCCGACGGTGAAAATTTGGTAATCCTAGCTTGCACCGTTTTTGACTGATCCACCTGTGTGACAGTTGGACGGACAGACAGAGAGACGGACAGAATTGCGATGGCTAAGACGTGCATAAAAATTCGTTGCTTATTAAAGTTATCATTGCCGGGTTAGTCAAAATTACTTGAGGTTTAAAATATTTTTTTTAAAATTGATCAAAATGGATAACTTAGATGATTTTTCTGAAATTGAGAATCCATTACAAAATGTTTCTCAGCTGCCACATTGTAGACATCAGAGAAGTTACGAAAATACATGTGTTTTGGAAATTACATTTAAGAAAGTCAAAAAAATTTGGTTTCATTCGTTTCGAATTACCAAAAATAGCACACCGTTTTACGTTGCCAACGTCCAATGAAATCTCAGATGGGGTTTTGGATTTAGAAAGACGTTTTACGGTGCAACGATGTGAGTGGGCTTTTAAACGTGAGAATGTTGCTCACAGATACTCTCATAGTTTGGCGGAGTGTGAAAAACTACAACATTTATGGGAATCATTGCACATTTCGAAAGAAGATTTTTTAAACATTATAGTCCGTCGTTTTCATTTGTTTCAGTCCAAATGGGTCGTTATTCATGTACCAGTTTCAAGAATTTTGGCTTCACCACCTTCTACGTCTAGTAGTTCTCTATCTGGAATGAATGCCGTTGAGTAAAAATTTTAGGCTTATTTGTTTTCTTTTCTCTGGTAAAGATTGAACACACTTTTCTGTTTTCCGTATTTATATACCATATACCCCAGGGCCACTCAATGGTCTACTTCTTCAACTGTACAAGTCGTTGCCCCTTTATTAATTACTCGAGTTTCTTTTTGTCAAAATTGGGAAGGGGTTAAAGGCTACACCAACCCTCCAGGGATGCGGTAGAGCCTGGAGGGAGTTATCTACACGACTACGCCGCCTTGGCCCTACGGTATAAGTTCTTTCCGCGGTTGGCTATGCGGGAGTACGGCAGATACCTCGTTAATGAGGGTAGCCTGTGTAATTAGGAATTTCTTTGGAAATTGGAAGAAATATGAGCAGTCAAGTAAGGCCGTATTACTTAGTTAGTACGTAGTTTAGAAGGTTACTTTTATGCTGACGTTTAACTACGTGTGGCATTATTATTCACGTTCTTTGGGGCTGCGTCTGTTATGTCTTGTCTTATATGTGATAAAAATGATTTCGGTCTATTTCGGTCATTATTTTTCATAGATTCTTAACGTTCATAACATTCGTATAATAATGTGTAATTATTTTATTGACGGAAATGCTTTCTTTGTGCTATAACACTGGTCTACTGTCGGGACTGTATGCAGTCTGATAGTTTTATTTGCGTTTCAGTTACTGTTATCTTGTGTCTGTTAGTTGTTTTTTGTTACAGCCTCGGAACGTGAATAAGCAATAGCAGCCGCGGGCGATGGAGTAGCGACTGGCCGGAGTGCAGAGTAAAATTGCGGCGTACAGTTTGTCCGCCTATCCTTCTATGGTGCGGAGCTGTCAGACGTTCGTCGATCCTCTTCATCATGTTGAAGCTCTCGTCGGTATTCAAGCCGTCGGTCGGGGTGCCGTCTGCAGTGGCATCGACGCAGCTGGCCTTGGAGTATTACTGACATTGACGTCATGAAGGCGGCGTCCCGTATCGAGAGCGCCGTCCGGTGGGTAGAGGCAACGTCAAGCCGTCGAGTTATCCAGCCGTCTTCGCAGCAGCTGCATTTAGACACAGTCGGGCGGCAGGCGTTGCCTTGAAGTACGTCAGACGTCGGCCATCATATCAATCAACTACGGAACTGACTCTCTGGCGTGGGCATTTCGGGTCGTCTGGGAAACGTTGGTCAGCAATATACTTCGTACCGGTACCTGGCCGGAGGAGATAGCTGATCATTTCCAAGACTACATTCCACGTCAGCGTAGTCTTGCAATCAGCGCGGCGCACTGGTCGTGTGCGTATTGTGCTGCAGTGAACGAGCGAGTGTCGAGTCGCCTACAGCTCATTGCCGGCAGTCCAGGTCTGCTGAGACATTGGATGGGTCTGTATGATGAGACATTCTTGACATTATGCCATCTCTGTCGATTCCACTTCGCTGATCGTTCCATGTATCAACGATCCGTTTAAGACAGTTCTGGTCACTCTGAACGTTTCCAACAAACAATACATCAATGCTGATGCTGATGTATTGCTGATTCAGCATATTCTGTATCGCAAAGACAGTTGTTCTGTTACATTGTTGCATTCCATTGCGGAATTTGCAACATCGAACATTACTATTGTACATATGTAGATATTTATTGAAACACATAGAAAAAAGTATAATACTCAAAAAATACAAAAAAAAATATTAAATATAAAATTTACAAAACATTATTTCACAATGTCTTCAGGGAGTTAAGAAATTTATATACTGGGGAGGTGTCAGCGCCATTCTTGGTGCTGAGTGATTCCGGTCCCAGCTTAAGAAGCTGATATTTAAACGTTTAACTTTTTTAGAAGAAGGGGGAAAGTAAAAGTAATTGAGTAATTGTCATTACTTTAAATTTGTTATCACATATTCTTTGAGGCTGTTCAAATAAGTTTGGGTTACAAATTCAATTTTAACTAAGCTATGTCTGTTTATTTGACTTTAACTTTAGGAAGTTTGGAAAAGACATTGTGAATTGTTTTCAGTTGCTTTTAGTTCTTTCAGATATCAGACTGCACCAGCTATTTTTTAAAATTAAGTCATTAAACAAGTGGGACACTTGTTCTTTGGGGGAGGGCACATATCTTGGTGTACTCAGTCTGGCAAAAATAGCTCGGCCCACGGGCTATTGGCCAGCGCTGTGTGCGCTGAGAGCGTGCGGTCAAAAAGTTACAGTAGACCAGCAGCCAGTCGTGCGAAAACTTTCGGACAGTGAACGTCTAGATAAAAGTATAAAGCTGTGATTCGTTAAAAGTGTCTAAATTCTATTTCAAGTGTTTGGCTTAGTTCTTTGAGAGATAAAATGATTTAAAAGGAAGAATAACTGATCAGTAACGTAAGTTAGTTCGTTAGAACTAACTCATCTCACTTCAGTTCACTTTAGTTAGGTTGTTCAGCAAATAAACTATTTTGAGCAATTCCCTATAATGTCATAAACCAACTACATGACAAGATGTATTACTGTTGTACATCTGATGCAAAGAGTGGCATACCAGAATGTTTTCATAATGAGTGACAGGACTCAAATGTAGCAGTAGTAGTGGCAGTAGCAGTGTAGTAGTAGCCGTAGTGTAGTAACAGTACCAGAAGTCCGGAGCGTATAGCGATGAGTGACAGTTGCAGTGTTAGATGGCCGCAGGACTCAAGTGTAATAGTTGTAGTATCAGGAGCCATGTAGTAGTAGTGTGAGTAGCAGTGCATTAGTTGCAGCAGCAGCAGCAGTAGTAGTAGTAGTAGTAGAACTGTAGAAGTCGTACCAGTAGTCCAGTGCGTATTGCAATGAGTGACAGCTGTAGTGTCAGATGGGCACAGGACTCAAGTCGACCGAGTTGACGACCGGACACCGCGGACCAGAGCAGGCCAGAACTCATGTTGTTCTGTAGGCTAACCAGCAGATCCATTGTTCTTTCACTACAGACAGACAGACAGAGTTAGAGAGAAACAGACAGACAGATGCGGCGGTGTACCAGTACATGCCAAATGGCATCTAAGTCTATCAAACGAGGCACAAACTTGACAGACAGACAGGCAGACCATGCTGCAGAGAAATAGACGGAATCCTTTTAGCTGCACGATTCGATTCCACTTTAAAAGTTTTGGCCTTGTCTTCTTTGCACTACTGCTATAAGTGACACTGAATGAATGAGTAGAGATTTAACATTCCCCGACACAGTATAAGCCATGTCAGGGATGGCCTTTCCAGGCAATGCACACATAGACACATAACAAAACACAAAGATTAACCTTTACAGAAAAAAATCTGATATAGTAATGGTAATAGCTGTGACAATGTTTCTGGTGCTGTCATCGTAGCAGTGAACTGCCACTGTGAGACTTCACCCGGTTCATTTAGTCAGAGCAGCACGAGCACCAGGTGGCTGCCGACCTTTGGATCAGACCAATCGATCTGAACCTCAGATCCGCCTGTACGCAGCTACTTGTACTACACTAACCATCGCCATTCACTACTCAGCCCAAAAGCTGATACTCATTTTACCATCACATGGAGGGTAGAAGGCCGAGTCAACCTAGCTGGCTGACTTCGTACCAAGATGGTTTACCTGCCCGTAGACAGTCACCCATCTCAGTACTAACCGGGCCCGAGGTAGAGTAATTTCATTGATTAGACGAAGCGTGTTACCACTACGCCAAGCCACAGTATAGGAACATAAAAAAACACAAAATACAAAGCCTAAAACTGTAAGAACTGTCCATTATAAGCATGCATATGCAATAGTAATGGCAATTCTAACAATCTTCCCTTTTATCCTCCAGACAGCTGTTAATCTCATTTGTATTTTATTAGCAGATTTTTGGCGCGGCAGATTTGGCTAGCTGTAAATTTTGCGGCTGATTTTTTGGCGCACACAAATTCGGCTATCTGGGGCCTGTAATAGTGGCAGTAATGCCACTAGTAGTAGTAGAAATAGTAGTAGTGGTGGTCACGTACGAGCAGTTGATGACCTTGAGGTTGATGGTGAAGGTCGTACCAAGGACAACGCTCTGTGGTACCGATTCCACACTCACTTTTACATCACCATAACCAGGCACCTCAAACATATAAACACACAAACATGCAGATGGATAGACACGCACAGAGACAGAGCAAGATTGCTTCTGTCAAATGCGGTTTAAACTTAAACCGGTGCAGCAGAAGAAACAGGTGTTTGATAGTTTCTGCCAACTTCAACTTTGATGTTAATTTTTGCAGGCATTTTCGCAGAAAGCCAATGCAAAACATTACAATTCTTTTGTTTTTACGCGCGAAAGCAGCTACTGCTTTCAGCGCGTCACAGCCATCGCGATTCTGTCCGTCTGTCTGTCCGTCTGTCACACGGGTGAATCAGGCAAAAACGGTTCAAGCTAGAATCACCAAATCTTTACCGTCGGCTGCCTGGAAGACTCTAGTTTCAGGAACTGTAAAGCTTTTTCATAAATTCAAAGGGAGTCACCCTGAACGAGAGCGCTAAATGAGAGGGGGTGGGCAAAATTTGTGATTTTTGCCCAATAAGTCGCTGTATCTCAGTAACGGTGCAAGATAGGGCCTAGGTTACTATTAATCACTAATAGGAAGTTGTACACTCGCTCTCAATTGGCGCCCAATTCAATGACCTTGAATGGCCTTGAACGCCAGAATAGGGGGTTTTATGGATTTTTTTGGCGATTTCGGGCTGCGAGACAGATTGCAAGAGTGAATTGCGCCGAAACCAATTGAGATAAACATGAACAAGCTGCGTATGAAATTTTCAGCATTGGACATAGATTTCGACGGTCCAAGTCTCGATTTTCTAGGTTCAAGAAAACCTGCGGACGAGGGCATCAAAGAGCGGTACTCCCGTAAAAGTTGCGACGAAATGGCTGGAGATAGACTGACAGTTTCCGAACAGGAATTGCTATAGGCTTTCGCGTGTCCCGTGAGCATTACCTCAAATTTCTTGTCATATTAACCTGACTGACTACTACTACTATAACTGCTACTACTACTACTTCTACTCACCATCCTCTGTAGTGGACTCGTCTGCAGTCGGCCTCTCTCGGCCATGTTGGTTCTCCAGACAATGTCCAGTTTGCCGATCAGAGTAACGTTCTTCATCTGACGAACGTCAGCCGAGACATCCGGCTGTGGACTGAGACAGTAGAGGTACTGACGTACCTCACTTGGACCCATGCAGGTCACCAGACCAAACACACTGCTACAGACACAGGCAAAGCAACAGCTAGAGAAAGTTATACACAGACAGACAGAGATTCAGACACACAGATACAGGTACTGGCAGACTTCGCTGAGACCCATGCAGGTGACTGAACCAAATACACTCCTACACACGGAGAAACGGACAGACAGACATACAGTGATGTACAGCTCACACTTACAGATCTGCTGTGTCTGTCGCTGGTGTTGTGTTGAGCGGTAAAACGCTATACTTGGACGAAGGTTCTAAACTGACTCGGTCAAGGTAGATTGGCGACGGAGTGATGTTCTGAATCTGGGCCTCCAGATAGACGTCATCCGACTACACAGACAAACAGACATATAGATGCACAGACAGAGACATACAGAGACACAGACAAAAAGACACGCATACAGATACAGATAGGCAGAAACAAGCAAACAGATGGACAAACAGACAAGGTAGATTGGTGACAGAGTGACGTCTTGCAGATAAACAACTGACTATGCAGTATTTCATAAAAAGGTGCCATTTTTATTTCTTTCACAACTCAGCTGAATGGTGATGAATTTATAGAAAATTTTTACAATTCAAAATATTTCAACAAAATGTGTACATTAGTTAAATATTCTTTGTTAGTTGTGACGTAAAGGTGATGCCATTCCAAGGTCATGGTCACGGTCATTCCAACGTCATGGTCCATGGCCCTCAACATTCCCCCACTTAAAAATAGCTCCCGCTGCCACTAGGACGAAGAGCAAAAGGACGACAAACAAACCTCAGTGTTGTAGAACTTTGTCTTTACATCGAGAGGCTTCAATACCTTCACAACAAAAGTACACGGCATGAGCATTAAAAATTATGATCCCAGGATCCCAGCCATTTTCGCCAACGTCGAATCCTGGGATTAGCGGCTTATCCATCCCGGGATTTCGGAATTACAAAAATATTGTCAATATTGCACTTTCTGTGTTAAATGATACAAATAAAAAATCATGCCATCTAATGAATAAAATATTTCATGTGCCCTACAGTCCTACTCATTGCATCGCAGGCTGACTGTAATTTGTATTTTGACAGTCACAGTCACTCGGAGTGACTAACTCCCTACAGACAGTTCAAATTTACCTTCCGTAGGGCCTACTACATCCTGTGCATGAAATAAGTCTACTCGGGATATCAAAATAACGACCCATCTGTACGCCTAATTCCAAAAATGCTATCCCAGATCCCGGGATTGAGAATTCAGTCCCAGGATGGCAACCACTAATCAGCATCATTGTATATACATGGAAGTCCACAATAAAACTGCACAGTTTATGGCACCATAACTTTGCAACTGTGCAAGATATCACAGAGGCATGCGGTTTTCAGGCAAATTTTCAGGTGGAAAGTGCTTATATGACAAAGGCTAGTGTCTGAATATAGCAATTAGATACTCTACGTTTTGCTGAGCATGGCAAGGGAACCTTTCGAAAACAATATTAACTGCTACATCTTTAAGGCTATTTTGTAACAGAAACAAGGTCGTTTTTGCCTACATCAGAAAACTGAGAATGTTGATCATCTGAGGCAAATTTTAAACACTGACATGATCAGTCAAGAACTAATCGCCAGTGCTATTGAACAGCAGTAAAGCTTAAATAAATTATTAAAAAATGGGTTCCAATATCGGATTAAATTGCAGTGATTTGATGATCAAATACCATTCAAGTAATTATCGTGTTGCTGTTCCATCACTATTCACTACTTTAATAATTTTCAGTTAGCCAGCTAATTAAATCGATTTCTGATAATCGTACACATTAACACGATTAAAAAAATTATTGTTTGACAGTGCTAAAAATTGTTTTGTTACGTTATCTTTGTATACACCAGATGGCAGTGCCATTCTTTGTGGTGTGTTGAACTCTGTGAGTACTCGATAGTTTGCATATCAGTGCAACCAGAATAGACTAACATACATGAAATTTGAAGAATTTCCTAAACTGCTGCTTCTCTGCTGAGGAAGTGATGTAGCTAACGGCACAGGCCAGGCTGAACACACACACATACAGACTCAGGGCCGGTTTCTGGATCTTAACTGGCCGGTCAAGTTAGCGTTAACTGACAGATTTGCATAACTCGCGTTTCCCATTGCAGTAACCAATGGTTATAATGGCCAAAAATTTAACTGGCCAAAATCGGCCAGTTAGCTAACCGTCGATCGTAGTTATCGTATTTAACGCAACTTTTGTACCATTTTGCAAGCAGTTTATCGACGAATGTGATACTATACAATGATTTTACGGCACAGCAAAGTCTTCAAAACGCTCGAGGAGACGTTTGCTGCTACAAATTTTACTACAAAACCTATTCATGAATGGACAAAATGGCCGTCTGCAATCGGTTGGCTGGCTCATGGGCTGGCTCGTGGGCTGGCTGTCGTGCGCTTGCGCTCACTAATATTCATGATTCTCGCCTGCACTAGGCGGAAGTGATAAGTGTCGTGTGCATCGTTGCTAAGCAACTATAGTTTACCGCTCAGTTAGCTGACAGCCAGTCAAGGTTTTGTTCAGAAACACGCACAAACTTAACTAGCAAGTTACAATTAACAGACGGTTTACTAACTGATCAGTTAACTAAAAGATCCAGAAACCAGCCCTCACATAGCTAATCGCACAAACTAGACTAAATGCACATACAGATAAACACACCTATTAATGCTGTGTGTCAAAATGCTAGACCCCATTACATGTTCAAATAGTTCCAGCAATCCTGGTTCAATATCAACAAATTTTGGTAGAAAGAATTATCATTTGATCAGACTTAATGACACTTGTTTTTTAGTCAGAACTATTGAGAACAGAGTAATGGCTAAGGTATTTAAAGTTCTTGTATCGAGAAACAAAAATCTCGAAAATTAACATTCATAATGAAAAGGTCGTGGGTTGCTACTTGGATGGGTGACTGTGTGACTGTCTGCATACAGCTAAATCATTCAGGTACACAACCAATCACCAAGATCAACTCCGCCTTCCATCCCTACGGGGTAGGCAAATCGAGTAATGGCCACTACTACTGCTACTATTACAAATATGTGGGTGCCAAGTTCCTTGACTTCATGATGAATGACACTGTCAGTCTTTCAATACTAGTACTCTTACTACTAAAACAACAAGAACTACTACTACTGCTGCTGCTGCTGCTACTACAAACATGTGCGTGCCAAGTTCTTTGACTTCATGATGAATTACGTTGTCGATGCTGTCATCTGGTGCAAGTTCGGCAGCTGTCACAGGACTGGAAGCACCGGATAGGTTCAACCTTTGAGAACCAGTCTGTAGATCAGCCTACAACATACACTAATACTACAACAACCACTACTACTACTACTACTACAGGTGGTTATTTTTATACCAAGACATTTACCTGTTCAAAAAATTTTTTCCTACCGATCTTACTGAAACTGAAACCAAAACTCATATCCGAGAAACAACCCTGAGTGCAAAATTTGATTAACACCAGGCTGTGGGAAAGAGGTCTACAAGGTAGAAAAATGTGGGAACTGTGACTTTCCACGGACAAGCCAGACTGCATATACAACGGCCTGTTACTACCACACAAACTGCGATAAATCATCTTTCCACAAGCAACAATGGCATCGTGGGTTATAGAAAGTAAAAAACAAGTTGCAATTTTCCAACAGACAACTGCACATTTCCAACACGAGAAATTATGCATGCTCAAAATTTTATCTTTGCCCTTAATTGTTCCCAAAATGGGGATTTTCAGCTCCTCGGCACCAAATTTTGTATTTTTCCAATAAAATACACAAAGAATGAAAACATTCTTCAACAGAAATGTTCTTCTTGTCTAGAAATTTTCTTCCAAAAAATACAAATCCTCACTCCACCTTTGCTATGATGCTAGTACTGATAAGCAAGCAGTATCTTCCAAGTTCCAACCTTGACACAAATCCGCCTGCACGTCTCTCTGCTGTCATTGTGAACAACTGCTAATGATCTCACCACACCTCAATAGTGTCATTACTCTACCTTGTAAATTCTCTGGACAACAACTTTGCATAAGTTAGCAATAACCAGTTCCAACCTTGACATGAATCTGCCTACACGTCTGTCGGCTGTCGTTGTGTATGCTCACGTAGCACGAAAATGTCTCACCAAGAAATATGTTGCTAACACACACGATAACAATACTACAGGGTGACTTGATAAGTTGTGAACGATTTTGATTTAAAACATAAGCCTGTTATTAACAGTAACCAGCAATAACTTTACCTCTCCTGGTAGATATATTAATAGAATTAATCATATAAAAGTTCAAAGCTATTGCTACTGCACAGCATTAACAATACTTATTTATATAACACCACCATTAAATTACTCCTTTACATAATATTACCATTAAAATTACACAACAGTGGACCAATAAATGTTAACGTCAAGCGAAGTTGCTGTTCATGTCCGATGGGTGACATCACTATGTTGGCTCATATAAATCAAATAAGTAACAGATGGTGGTATGTTTGGCACACAAGATTGCATTAAATTTCACTAAGTACTGATCGCAGTTTAACAATTATTTGACAGCTTCAACATAGTTAGCTTGTCATATAAAATCATTCACGACCTATCGTGTAATGGTGTACCCCACAGAAGCACAGTCTCAAATGTTTCAAAAACTCAACCGCAATAAAATATTTCATCATTAGTAAAACAAGAAAGAAAAACTTAACTATCTTTGGGCAAGTTTGTTGGGGATGGGTTTTCAGTGAGTTTTTCAGATGGGTTTGCCCAATAAAACTGACCGATTTTGGGCATCTGCCCAAACCTGCCTGCAGCAGCAATCTGGTAACCCTAGCGCATAGATAATTCACTAATTGATGCTTACCCAAAATTCTGTGGCAAGGTGAGTAGTGAGCTAAGGGCGAAATGTGGCATTTCCAACTGCAGTGAAGCATCCATGTCGGTGATGGCAGTGAATGCATCCCGAGCTAAATCACGCTCACTGCAGCTGAGTGCCACTTGACTGGTCATCAACGATGGCTTTGTCAGACGCATCACTGAACACAATGCAAAAACACCTTTGAATAAACGAGGAGAGTTATGGTTTGGTTTAGAATTTAAAATTAGGCAAATGAGCTTACCTAACCATAACTCTATCCTTAACGCTAACCCTACCTATCTAACATGGGTGATAAAAATCATGATTTTTTTTAAAATAAAATTTGTAGAACAAAAATCAGACTGCGATAACCATTATTGTTACCTTTATTGTTAGTTTGTAAATGACAGTAACTGGCAATGATTAGAGATCTGTTTTATAATCACATGTAGTTTTTCGATCGCAGCATGGCAGAGAAATATTTATGATTTTTGCCAGTGTCTTGCATGCTTTTTGCATGACAACTTGTGACGTTTTGGGGAAACATACGGTACATTATATAATCACATGTATTTGTTAGTAAATTCAGAAACACGTAAACGTTTTTCGTAAGCAATGCGGATTCGGAAACTGTCATAAACCAAATGGGGGCGTGGCCGACGACGAGCAACCTTATGACGTTCATCGTTCTGCAAGATACTAAAATTCAGACAGTAAGTAACGCGCATTCAATGCATGCAGAACAACACGACAGGCAAGAACAAAGTACCTTTCAGAACCAGAAGATGTTCTCTGTCTTTACCAGGCTCCATTGCTGCAAAACGCACTTTGTTTACTTTTACGCGATTTCAAGCATACAATAGATATAAATGTATAAATAAAAATTAAAGACGCGCTTATTTTTAAATTTGCTAAACGTTAAAACGCAATATGGCTTGCTGTCTAGCGATCCCGAATCCCGGGATCCCGGCCATTTTCGCCAATCCCGAATCCCAGGATTGGCGGCGTCCCAATTCCGGAATTACATGATTACAAAATTAGTTAAAATCGTACTTTTTTCGCGTGTTTAATGATAGAAATAAGAATTTTAGCCTTCTGGTGAATAAAATATTTCTGTGCGCTAGAGTCCCACTCTTTGCTCTGCACTGTAATTCGTATTCTGGCAGTCATTATCACTCACTGCAGTTAGGATGTACCTTCTGCATGGGCCTATACTACATGATATGAATGAAATAAGTCAATTAAAGATATTAAAATAACGACAAATCTGTGAGTTTAATCCCGAAAGAGGATCCCGGGATTACAAATTTCTCAATCCCGAATCCCGGGATTGAAAATTCAATACCGGGATTGCAATCATTATTGCTGTTAGGGCTGAAAAACCTAGATTTTTTGTAACGCAAATTTTTAGTTTTTAGGTTTTTAAAAAGTTTTTACATAAAAGCTATACTGGCTCATTATCAGCAAGTACAAGTAAAGTCTCAGCAAAACTTGATTTTACCCAGTGTTAGGCCTACCGGTATGCTATTATCTGACAAACATGTACGCGTACAAGATGTTTTTTCTGGGTCGTAATTTTATGCACAGTGTTCATTAAACACAACCAATGAACGTTACAAGTGTGACAAACAGACGGACGGACACAGACGCCTGGACGATGGCTAAGACGCGCGAAGGATTCTGCTGTCGCGCGTAAAAACTAAACAATGTCAGTTCAGTTCAGTTACGTCATTCTGCAAGCACCTTTACAGAGCTTCTGCGGTCGCTGTGCTGCACGTATATAACGAGTAAGCGTAAAAATTGAATTATAGGTCTACATCAAACGAACCCTGAAATGTAAATTTAAAACACTTGTACACAGTACACAAAACGCGGAACTGCGTAAAACTGCATTAACTGAAAGTGCGACAACATTATATTACCACAAGGAACATGAACAATTGGCAAATAGGCCTAATACCGTACAGAGAGAGAGAGAGAATTTATTTGCCAAACCAACTTAAGATAGCATAACACAATAACAATTACACTATGGCAGGCTGCCAGAGAAGCAATATATGCCTATCAAGCTGGCCACCCATAGCAACAGAACATCAGTTACTCAAAATATCAAAAGAAGAAAAGAAAAGAAACACAAACAAAATACATGCATAACAGAACATAAACAAAGTGCATGTGCAATCAAATATCTAATGATAACCTAATCCAAGCACTGTAAAAAGTAATTTTTTAATTTATATTTAAAGGACGAGCAAGACTGAATTATAATTATATCCTAACAGCGAATAAATGAAATACGTCTACAACAATAATGATCACAGTTAATTAAACCTGCAGTGTATTGAGTTATAAACACAGATTATTATATCAGCAGTTATATAGGCATTGCATAACATTAACTCAGCCCGCTCATTATCATATGAACAAAATAGCCTGATAACTTGCATGTACACGGCGTCAATATCTGCCACATCCCTACTATATGCTTGATTCCAAGAGCGTTCTTATGAAAATCGACGGAATACTGAAAAGGCACGACGGAACACAAACATGGGGAAATGGAAGAAAGAAGGAATGGAAAATAGAGCAAGAAAAAAGTGAAAAAGAAATGAAAGAATAGGGGAAACTAACTCGGTTTAAAAGTTCAAGGGGACAACAATTAAAACAAGACAGTTAAGTAAAGATTACCGAAAGAGCTAGGTAAGGCAGGAGGTTCATTATTATTATTATTCAGGAAGTTTGGTCGAATATGGGACCCCTCAGGCCAGTCGAAAGGAAGGGGGCAGGGAGATAAGTTACCCAGGGCACCGCGACGTTTAGGGGACCCCGCCGTCGCTCAAAAATATAAAGTATAGGCCTACCGGTACACCAGAATGCGCCATTAAAAATCAAAACTTTTCTTCCCAGAGGGGCCTCGCGAGAATGTTTGCCCGGGCCCCGCAGTAGCTCTCGACGGGTCTGGGACCCTTTATCCACCAGGGGGCTATAGCCTACAGGCCAGAGAACGTTGGACAGCAGCGCGACATTTTCTGGACACAAAAACTTTAGGCTACCACTTTTCTTGCTTAATCTCATTTTGCGAACAGAAACTTTTTATGAGGACCCACAATTTGACGAACAGGGCTTAGTAATAGGGGGTTTAATCCGGCCCAGGAGAAACTTGGTTCGTAAAGGGAGAGGGAAACATATTGCGTATTGGGCCCACGCAGTGACCTTAGCGCTGAGTGGCTGTTTATGCGGTCACCCATGAACCCCGCAGGTAAGAAAAGGCAAGGTAACCGGGGGGGGGGCAAAAACTGAGAGTAATCTAAATTATCCAGCGAAGTCCGATATCAATCCTCGCTGGCTGCAGCTGCTACTTCTAATCTGCGTTGTCTCACGGCAGCTGCATGTTCCTGCTTCGCACTTGTAGTAACAGCAGTAGTAGTAGTCTAGTTGTTGTTGTCGTAGTAACTGCTGTTGTTCTCGTTGTTCTAGTAGTAGTAGCTGTAATAGTACTGTTGTCGTTGCAGCATGCTCCTGCTTCGCTTTGAGCTTCGCCAGCTTCTCGCGCAGTTTTCGTTCGCGGTTCTCCGCCGCCAGTTCATCTCTGGTCTCGCCACTACTACTACTACTACTACTACTACTTCAACAGTTCGTCTCTGGTTTTGCTGGTGAGTTCGAGGTCATGCTGTGTCTGTGTCTGTTCCGCCAGTGCCGTCTGGATGTCGGTCCTCTGCAGAGAATGGATCTTGTCCAGTCGTTGCTGCTCTTGCCCCTGCAGCCAAACAAATTAAATAAGTAAGTAAGTAAGTAAGTAATGTACGCCGGCGACGTATGTTAAAAGTTGTAGAAAAGGAATTTGCCAATTTTCCGACAGACGGCGAAAATGTTACCACGTATGCATGCTCAGAATTTTAAATTTGCCCTGTTTAATGTGAAATTTTTTGCCCAGTATTTTTTTCCTATTTTGGCACAAAATAGGTGATGAAAACAACCCAACCAAATTCCTGCCATGTAACAGCCGCTACGACAAACAAAAACCTAATATATAGTTGACAGTATTTTACTTACTTACAGCGGCGTCGTGGGTTATTGTCCGTCAAAGTATAAAATCACCTGAGTGTCCGTGCGTACGTGCGTTCGTCCGTCCGTGCGTGCGTCGTAGGCCTATACTTTTCTTAAGCTATCTTCCTTCCACCTCCTCTTTCCCTTCTCCTTCTCATTCCCTTTCTCCTTCCCCTTTCCCCTTTCCCCTTTCCCATC
>Ga0209367_1006894_pt1 | contig 15676 bp, 9 predicted proteins | sample WorMetLIZISLAND2_FD_187412 | JGI IMG/M metagenome (GOLD analysis project Ga0209367, IMG submission 187412) | Marine gutless worms symbiont microbial communities from Max Planck institute for Marine Microbiology, Germany - Olavius geniculatus... ... | reverse complement strand
GTTAGAAGTAGGCCATCCAAAACGCAGCTACTGATTAGTGTTGCATAGATAACGTATTTTATAGTTTCGAATTTTCGATTTCGATATATATCGTTTCGTATAAATTAATAGGCTTAAATATCGAAATGGTTGACATATCGCACCTGTTTTGGTGGCTTATAATTGCTTTTAATTGGCAACATAATTTTAAAATTATATATGTTAGAACAGCTAGTGTAGTTGCGACATGTGAATTTCCCTTTTTTCCCGTTTTCTTCGGCAACATACCATCACGTGCGATAGACACCTTGGCTTAGCCACGGCCTAATCAGTAGACCGTGGCTTAGCTCTTAGCGTATAGGTTGCGTTCGAAAACTAAGCTGACAGGCGTGCTCGAACGCTGCTGCTTTATTGGTTCGATCAAAATTCAAAACCCCCAACGTACAACCATTTTAACTGCATCCACTGTAGCGGAAAATGGCATAGTTAAGCGCCAAATAAGCGCTCCCAGCTTTGCACGTACGTGACACACGTGTGGTTGTCGTATTCGTATTTTCATGATATTCGGTATCGCGTAGTCGCGACATCAATAACGTATCGCCCATCACTACCATTTACTTAATAAAGACTCTATGCAATTGTTCGTTTCTTTGGTGCCGCTGAGCGATATTTGAGTAACGTGTATTAACAGTGACAGAAGTGCAAAAATGTTCGCATCAAGATTTCCAGGTACAGCAGTTGGGCGCCCAAGAGCAGTCTTTCAGCTTGTGAGGCATTTGTCTGCTGGAGCTGCTGGTACTAAGGAGCACATCGACGGGTTGGTGAGAAATGGACAGAAGGTGGTCGTCTTTATGAAGGGCACTCCGGGGGCTCCGCGCTGTGGCTTCAGCAATGCTGTCATTCAGATTCTGAAAATGCACGGCGTCGGCAACTTTGATGCTCACAACGTCTTAGACGATGAACAGTTGCGGCAAGGTAAAATTTCGCATGCAGCACTTTTCTAAATAAGAAGTGTGGCATTGCATGTAACACGGGCCATACTAGCCTAGTTCTAAGCTGTGTCACGAATTAGCTTTAGGCTAATATTTAGGACGAAGTTCTTTCTCTAGGTCATACTAAAGAGTGTGAACAGTGCGATTAGTGCGGACAGCCTGTTACTACGGCTGCCCGCACTGTGTACAATAGTGGAGGTGAGAAGCTGACTCACAGTATGCAGATAAAAGCCATTCACATTTTTTCCCTGGTAAAATCACGTCGTCCGCAGTCAACACTGGTTATTACGTAAGCACTGGTCCTGCTAATGGCTGATTGCACTGTTGACTGCTTCCCGGTGTGCTGCGTGTGTGCTTGCTGTGCCTTTTATCTTGCTATGCATGTACGTTGCACACTGGCAGCCGCAGTCAGATAACGGATGTTCACACTGTGCACACTTTTTTGCACGACTATGTAATGCTGGATGTGTTGACTAATGGGTGCCATAACTAATGCAACAACCAGTGAATGGTACCGTTCGTAAACTAGTTCAAAGAATGTTGACTCTGCGTTAGTTGTAACAACCCACGTGGCTATTTCCCACATGGGGTGACCCGACAAAACCTGGAAGCAGTGATTTAGGCTTAGGTTTAGGAAATAAGGTTAATGATAGGGTTAGGAATAGGGATAAAGTTAAGTAAGGTTTAAGGTTAGGGTTTGTGTAGTGGAATAGTTTTGATGTTCCATGTGGTTTTTGCGGTCCAAATTTTGACAAGGAACTGCACGTGGCTGTTTTCTAATTAAAACTGGATTGTAACTCTTTTTACTGTCCCTAACTATAGCCCTAACCCTAACCCTACTCATCTTAACCAAACTGCTAACAACTAAACTAAAACTGTACCTGACCTTGAGTTACCCTAATGCTAAACCCTGATTATTCCCACATAAAAAATGGCGATGAGGGAAGTCACGGTATAAGCTGTTTATTTAGAATTTTCTACGGAAATCCACCAGATTTTGTGGAAGAAGGGGAAGGGGGCAGCTTGATAATACAAAGATTCAATACTTTGAAAGAGTGAAGATTTTTTGGTTCTTACACATTCCATTTCTGTAGACATGGACTTTATCTCCACTTTCCCTGTTAACTCTCACTGAGCTGTTGCTAGTGCTTAAAGGAGATAGTGTTGAGGTTAGGGTTAGCGAAAATGCATTTTGACATGTTCACTTTTGAAATTTCATATTATTGTCACAGTCATTTTTGTCTGTTGCAAACCAAATCATACTAAAAGATTGACTTAATTCGCTGTTGGCACAAATTTCTTTAGATTTTACATTTTAGATATTTAGCAAGTTTTAGAAAGTGTATAGCAGTAGGCAAGCTTTTTTAAAGTGTTTTTTTTCATTTCAGGCATCAAAGATTATTCAAACTGGCCAACGATTCCGCAGATTTATATAAATGGAGAGTTCATCGGTGGCTGTGACATTATGATTGAACTTCATCAGAAGGGCGAACTGATTGAAGAACTACAAAAAGCTGGCATAACGTCTGCTCTGTCTGGTGCTTCAAAGCAGTCCTAGAAGGACTATATCTCTGTTTAGTCACAGTGTGCATAAGAATAAAGTTGTGATACATCACTGAATGTACACCTTTGGCGATAAAAACGTGCCACTTTACTTTTGTCCATATCTTCGCCAATTATTGACCAATTTTTTCACTGGTAGACTCAGCGGACAATTTGCAATAATGTGATTATTATACATCACACCACACCGTAAAGTGCATCTCTACATTACCTTGTGAAACAAATGTGAAAAAAGCTAACAATAATAACAAAAATTTAGGTAAATGGAAAAAAACACTTCAGACCAACATTGCAGTGAATGATCCATATGACACTACAGTGTTAGACCCACACAGTCTAGTGTCATACAGACCATTCACTGCAGTGTTGGTCTGAAGTGTTTTTTCATTTACCGGTACCTAAATGTTTGCTTGTTCTTATCATTATACGTGCGTATTTCAGTCATATTTCACAAGGTAGTGTAGAAATGCATTTAAGGTGCAGTGGGATATATAATAATCACATTACTGCAAATTGTCTGCAGAGTGTACCATTGAAAGAATTTTGAAAATCGGTCATTAATTGGCGAAGATATGTTCAAAACTGAAGCGGCACGTTTTTATTGGTCCACCCTGTATAGTGTAAATAGCAGAATGTGGTTATGTGATGTTATGCAACAGTTGTTGCAATATGCATTATGTCTGAATTTTAATGTGTGTTTGAATTATGGTACAGTTGGCCCCACTTATATGCACGTTGGTTGTAAGCACACTCCGCCTTTTTGCGCGACATGCATCTAGTCCTGTTTGAGTTTATGCAGTCAACTTCACATATAAGCAAGCACCAGCAATATGTGCAGGATTTGACTATAAACGCGCACTCTTTTGGTCCTGGCGCCATGACTTACTTCAGTTATAAGCAACTTGGCTGACACAGTGCACGTAAGACCACCTGTAGTCCACCACTTAACGCTCACTGGGATGCCGGTGACAATGTCTAAACCCTAGAATTATGTGGGTAGTCAGAGCTAGTGAGCACCAGCATCATGTGGGCTACAGCACATCTCCCCACCCCAGAAGCATGCAGCATCATAATGAACTTCAAACGCAGTCTGTGGGTCAATAGTGCTATGCCACCTGCCGTTTATGATTGATTGAGACAACGGACAGGAGGGCAGGCGGGCGGCTTGTGAACTGACACTACTGGAGTGACCGTCATCAGCTGCTGAGCTGCTACATGCTGCTCCTGATGTCCGTGAAGGAGATGAGTGAGGCAACTGTTTCCTGTGGCATGGATGACCGCCTGCTGTAACTGCATGTTGTAAATGACTGCAATGGTCCTATAAGCTAACTGTGGTTAAATGCACGCTCCGCTTACATGCAAGTCAGCTTGTGGTCCCAAGGTCGTTCATATAAGTGGAGTCAACTGTACATAAATTAATCACTTGGTGTATGGCACAATAGAGGTAAAGTGATCTCTTGAAAGTTTATGTATACAGGATGTGGTGCAAAAACAGTATAATAGTTACTGTGACTATGTGTCAGTTAGCAACAGTTAATGCAGAACGCTGACATCTTTATTTCTGAATTATAAACTTCCTAATGAAATCTCATGAAGAATTTTAAACCAGTTGCATCGGAAAGTTTCCAATATATATACACACTTAGTGGCATCACCAGCTATTTAGCACACCCCCTAAATTCTCTAACGTACAAATTGTACAATGTTTTTCATTTGAAGCCACATAATCTGACAGGTTACTGTGTGGTGGATTTATCTAGTTACCAAAGTATTGGGTACTCTGGCTGTGCAGCTGTACAACTGCTGCATATATTTACCATTCAGAAGCTAACTTCTGTGTAGTTTCATGGTTCCTTGCACCAAATACTGGTGATGCCCCTGCACTTTCTGCAAATATTACAGTTACTTCTAGTCCTGGTTATGTAGTAGTGATGTAACATTTAGCATTAAACGTTAGGTACTAAGGTCTGGAATCATACTAACTATTGACAAACAGCAATAGCGATATGTACAGCCAACAGCTGAAGTCAGTGAATTCTACATGCTGAAAATATGCAAGAATCACATAGCAACACTGTGTTTATAAGTACTTTGACAAGTGACAAGTGCTCGTTTACAGCAACAAATCAAGTTGATAAATGTGCAGCCAGCTTCAGTTTCAAAAACAAAATATGCCTTCAGCTTGTATGGGTGGAGGCATAACGTTCTGCATTTGTTTGCTCATGTCCACTCCATTAGTTAACAAAGGCTAGCATGATTAGATAATTTTGAGGCCACACCAAACTGGTTGGTTGATTACAGGTAACGTACTACAGTGAGTTACTTAATTGTCTAATGCAGTATACAGTTGTGTAGGGAATGAAACTGACACTGTTTAGTTCTTAACAAACTGACCAATGGGCAAGCAGGGTGAGCCTATTGGTCATTGGTTGACAGGTACGAGAGTGACAGTGTAGTCACGTAGGCCACCAATGCCATTAGATGGTGCCACTAGTGCTTGCCCTCTGGTCAGTTAGTCAGAAATTTAACCATGTGAGTTCAATTCAGTTCAGTTACATAGCTTGTGCTAGTTTTTTCATGCACGAAGCATCGTGCAGAGTAATTCAGTAAACCCAAAAACTGATGCATCCTTTACTCAACCCCAGTGCCTTCACTACCATTTCACATCAACTTAGAACATCTACTACACAATCACATCTTAAATCACTGTAGAAAACAACGTGTCAAAACTAATACAATATGATGCAGTACTGTACAGTGTAAAAAATTTCCAGAAAAATACAGAAACATGCTGTGTTCACTCATCTATGCAGTTAGTCATTTGGCAATACATAACAGTGGTAACATAAAGATAGTGATTTTTCATTATTTGGAAAAAAATTAAATGTCCATTAATTGATGCATAAGCATCAGATGTGCGCAAGCAACAGTTTTCTGAGTGTTTGCAGCACCTGGCTGAAGCAGAAACATTACCCGCATGCTTTAACAACAGACATCCCAAGTTTCACATATATTGTGCAAGTCTTGTGCATAGTTAGTTAACTCGCTCTTGTGGTCTACTAAAACTAATTTTACAAGCTGTAAATCATCCATAATCTGACCTCACTTTCAACATTTCTGCTGTTCTCTCTGATGGAAAATTGTGTGCATTCGGTGCAATTTATGAGCTTAAAATACACAAAAATGTTAAATGTGGTGGGACCCCGCTGGTGGAGCATAACAGCGTTACACCTACCCAGAATCCCATAGCTGCATTTTGGCAGAATGAATGGGAATGGAGACGGAATGGTACGGGAGGAAAGTGAGGGAAAATCAGATGCATCTTTCTTTCCCAGGCTTGGCATGTCTGTAAGAAATACAATGGCAGCAGCAGATCTGTTGATAACTAATAGCACAGACCAGATATCAACAACAACAACAAAGTAACATCATGCCACTAACGACACCAGTGAAAAAAGACGTACACGTACACAATAATCATCATCATCACTAAAAGCAGAGCTGCAGAAAAAAAAATTCGTAAAAAAATTAGTCAACAGAAGAATAAAACGTTCACCACAGATCAATCTATACCACCATGGCGTTCACTGTTACTTGTGACACCGATAAGAGAAAAAAATGCATGCTAGCTGTATAGCATTGGCGATGTGTATTCAGTTCTGTACAGTGCGACAGTTGATGACAGTTGACAATACCTAACCTGCACAGTTGACAATACACATAACACATCTTACAACATCGTACCGACTAACGGCATAAAAAGAAAATATCTCAAACTGGTCTTGGTCAGACAGCTTTTTTATATGTGGATTAATGTATGCCAGACATAGCACCTATCTGACGTTCTGTGGCTCGGAAGATAAGGCTTGATAACCAAGTAGCCTTTACAGCAGTGTTTTTCAACTTTTTTGCTCCAGCGGAACCCCACACAAGCGTGAAGATCACTTACGGAACCCCATGCATTATCCATCGGTCTAGCGACGTATGCGAGGTTGAAGCTACAGGGTGTCTACGGACTCATTTCTCTAGCAGGGCAGAGCCCCCATGGGGACGACAAAACAGACAAATATGGCCAATTATAATACGAAATTTGACGGCATTAGTAGGCAGCAGTATTGTATTTAACCAAACACGACGGGCGAGGCGGTCGTCGACGGCTGCTTAGCCCCCGCCACCAATCCAGAAAATTTGTCAGGTGGACGTCTGAGGACATATGCCTATGTATTTTTTCCTTAGCAGTGTTCAAAAAATTGAAATGACTAAGTAAATAATCAAACGATTTCGTAACTATAATCTTAATCAATACGTTTTTTTCTTCTTTCTCATTTCCGATAAAGCACTAATCCTCGGAATTGAGTAATGTAGTGCATAGGGGGCCTACGTTATAACAGAGGCTTACAATGCAGGTATGGCAAAATTACTAAGAACAAAAATGATTCAATACAGTTACACAGTAGGTCTATGCAAAAACAGCCACAAAGAAGCACAATTTCGAACAAAAGGGTTTGGTGCTGATTATCTATGACTTTGTGTGGTGCAAATTTCGCATGTTCAGTTATTTTTAGGCCCCCCTACTGGTGCTGTGGAACCCCTGGCAGATGGTTGCGAAACCCCGGTTGAAAATCACTGCTCAGTGGCATCATTTCACTAAATCCTTGGGGGGTCCAGTCTCTCCCCTTCCTTTTCCCGACACTCCCCTCCTTTCCTCCTCCTTCCCTTTTCCCTCCCCTCCTTTCCCCTTTCTTGCCTTCCTCTCCCCTTAGAAGCAGGCCCCCTTAAATCCAGCTAGAGGGCCTGGGGAGCGCCTAAGCTCCCCCAGCAGGGTCTGGGGCAGAGCCCCAGCCGAAATCGAATTTGGTGCATTTTCAGCCTTAAAATGTGACATCTCATGGCAACAATTTGAATGACTTTCCTAAGAATCAGTTGACCAAATTTCATGCAGTTTACACAGTAAATGTATATAACAGTCATTAACAGACCAATAAATCTAACACTTCTCCACTCTAACAACCTTGCATGTTCTATAACACACTTGAACTGACAAAATTATACTCAACTGATGAGTCCAACTGCTAGGATAATAATTGTTTCTTTACTAGCCTACGTATACACAAGTATATTATGCTTAGTTTATGTGTTGCCATTTAAAATCCATTAATCAACCAAAGTCTATTGCAAGCAGTCAAGCACACATCCTATGTCTCATCAGAAAACTAATCTAGGCCTAACAGCAAAAAAGAACACAAAATGCAATAATGTGAACACCATCATAGTAATCAGATCATAATGTTGTTTGAAATCTACTTAAAACTGTAATATTGAATAGTTCTGGTAACATTAGGCCTATCTGCGTCGTATTATACTTGCAGCTGTAACACAGTTGACATTTTAGCTGTTTCACGTTTAATCAAAGGTACAATTTACAGAGAAAAAAACTGAAATCATAAATCCTTGGGGGGTCCGTAGACCTCCCCAGCTCCCCCCTAAATGACGCCCCTGTCACTGCTTTACAGCATGGAAACTTATTGAAGTAATAAGGATAGCATTTTTGCAGTTCTGAAGGTGTGAACTATGAGTGATTTTTGACAGTAATGTACGCCAGAAAAAACATTACACAAACACTGCTGCTTTTTATGCAGAAATTCTTAGACCACTACCAGAATGGATTATAAAAATCAGTTTGCTTCTTGCGAACAAAAATGTTAAATTGTTAGTCAAATAAACAGAAAACAAACTTCACAATTTTAGCAAACTACACAAATGCAGAACTGTAAATGTGACACTACTAACCTAAGTTGATCCTTCCCATCTGTGCTGCCTCGTAAGCCTGTCTTTCTCGCAGTAAATTGGTTTCGTCAAATATTAACTGCTTCAATTTTTCTTTCGGCAAATCATCCAGTTCCATCTCAAATGTGAATGGCTCCGTTGCCACAGGCTACAAACAGTACAGATACTACAACTACGTACAAGTCGGAATATGAAAAACAGAGGCAATAATTTCACAAATGGAAACACTACTTCACAAGTCTTTTGAACTTCTTGAAGCATGAGCAATTGAGCATAATGCAGGATTTTGAAATAAGAAGTTCGATAAATTAGGCCGATGCAGAACTGCAGTCGACTCCTTTGCATTAGTTTGTTTTACAACACTGTACTAGCAACGTTCAGTCATGTGACCCCAAAACTAAGACAAATGGGCCAAACATCAAAAATTTAGCGCGACAACATTTAGATATTGTCCCCTAGTTTAAGAATCAGCTCACATTGTAGTTGGCAGAGGAGGTAGACTGAAAATGGAAGAGTGAGTGGGTGAGTAGGGTTTAACGTCCCAACTGACACAGTATAGGTCATTTCGGGGACGGCCTTTCCCGGCAAATGCACACAACACAATAATGGAACAGTAAGTCTAACCTTTACGGAAAACCCTAACGTGAAACAAAACAGATAAACGACCTAAACCTAAAATTGCAAGAACTCGCCATTATTATTGTACATATTAAAAGGTAATGGCAGTTCTAATAATCTTCCCTGTTATGTTCCAGTCATCAATCTTATAATGCTGTCTATTGGAGGATAGGAGGGATGGAAGAATTTCTAATGATGACCTTATATGGGATACCAGCAATCCGCCATTTAGCACTGATTGACCTATACCTATTCATGAACTTTCATTTGAATCAGACATACTTTTTGTGGACAGATGTACGTGTCGCAGATCAATTATATTCTAATCTAATCTAAAACAAATTGACATAGTGCCAGACAATGTCATTATCAATCACACGAATAAGAAATGCTGTTTGCACTGATCAAGGTGACCTAAAAAATTTCCAGAATATCAGCAAATATAACAAATTACATAGTACAAAATACACAGTAGTAGAATGACATGCTAAGTCTATTTTGCTATGAAATGTGGCCAAATGGACTAACTGGAATACAAGGATCACACACATGAATGAGCCGCTGTAAGTCCTACCTCATCTGACGGGTCGTAGTACTGCTCTAGATATGGATGTGCTAAAGCTGTTTCTACGTTGACTCTTTTGAATGGATTAAACGTCAACATCTTGTCCAACAGGTCTAGTGCTGAAATACCACAAAGCAAACCATTTCTTCATTTCTCAACATCACTGCCTGCTGAAGCATACAGGTATGACAGTACATCAGTATGTCAGCAAGTGAGTTCTGTAATATTTTACTTAGATATTGTTAGATATCTACAGCTGTGACATGAGCAGAATGCCTATGACAACCAACCTTTTGGATCAGCAGACGGATACAGCTTGTTCCATGGTACTTTAATCTTTGGTGGGAGAGACTGTAGATAACCTCTTGCCTGCAATACATAGAACACTACAGCTCAGACACACACAGCAGCACAAAACCATCTAGTACTGACTGCAAGTGACACATACAAAACAAAGACTTAACTTACAGAACTACCTAGGTCATTCCTGGGAAAAAAAACTATGGAAAAGTCTGACATAGAAATATCTCAGCAATGAAATGCTATTTACAACAAAAAATTCCTAGAAAAAAATGCAGCAATAACTTACACAAAAAAATCTATGGCAGCTCCTGAGATGAGAGAAAAACGTTTGGAAATAAATTCTGAGGAAGTACTTAGGAAAATGTAAATTGCTGAACCTAGGAAAATGCTACAAAAATTCCTGGGACATATCATAAATTAGCACCCAGATTTTCCAGAAACACAAGGTTCCAGTACAACAATCAACTGAATATATCAAACGCTTTGCGACATTGGTAAAAAAGACGTTATATTTCATTGTCTCTTCTCCAACTTCACTGCCTAATTTTTGTGCTTTGCATTCTGTGAAAGAGTATTGCATGCCGGTATCAGACTGGCAGTAGTGTATTGTATGGAAATAATTTCCAAATGCTTACAACATTAAAACATACTGAGTACAATGAATGTAGCAGTTAACATTAGAAACAGCTGCTGCTGGAAACTGTAAAAGAAACCTTTTCATTGATGATACAGTCAAGATCCTCCTGCGATGGTGAGCCCAACACTCCAAGGATTAAGTTCAGCTGATCCAAGTCTAAATAATCAGTAAAGACTGCATTAACATTTGAACTGCATTAAAAAACTATCGCCAGACACTAATCAGTATATATATAATGCTGGTTGGGTGAAATTTAACTGAAATCTGGACACCCTTGACATTTACATTGGATGAACATGATGTGTAAGTTTACAACCAACAAGATACAACTTCAGGACTATTGTCTGCTCTAAAATAACTGGCAGACTTGAAGTAAAGTCTTCATCAACAAAGCTTAGTAAATATGAAATGACAGTTCATCAAGCTATAACTAAAGTGGATGCTTAGTTATTACAGAAATACACTTAAAAACACTGGAGACATTTAGACTTACGTACTTGCTTTACATATAATTCATTATCAACATCAAACAAAACATGCAAGGATACAATGCTTTCCAGGAAACAGCGGCTTGTTGGATAGCATTTCCGCAAGGATACAACCGACTGACCAAACGTCAACTGACATCAAAGTTAAGGATTAAATTACGTTTTTTTGCAATTTGACAAAAACATACTGTAGATTTACTACTAACTGAAACTGGTCAATGATACATGCAGAAAAATAAGCCATATGCAATTTTCACCTGGCAGCACCCTGTCATGTAAAAAAGCACTGCAAGCTAAAACCAATGAATCACACATTCAACATTTATTCAACATTTCAAATGTAGTCTATGACATCTATGTAAGACAATTCCACACCAGACAATTTGGTCCACTTTTAACCACGTCTAACACGTTCCAATGACCATCAAAGCACCATACTGGTACCAATAAATAATTAGTTTGATCATGGATAGTTAAGCAGTTCCCCACCCACCGTGGTTGGCCACCTTGTCATGGTGGTGAGGCTTAGTGCTCCAAGTAGTAATATACTCATAAACCATAGGGTAGTAGCCAACAGAGCCAATCAGAATTTGTTGAGAACAGATTCTATACTTTACCACTTAACCCTCGTAGAGCTGTCAAGGCGTTAATTTTTTAACGCATTAACGCAGTGCGTTAATTTTTTTAATGCATTAATTAACGCGTAAATTAACGCACCCAGTCCTGTCGAGATGGAGAGTAGGAGGCAAATTACCCCAGGCCCGAGACGTTTATAGGGCCCGCCTGTAGAATATAAAAAGTTAGAAAAATGAAAAAAAAGTTTAAAAACACATATAATTTTTATTTTTTAAACATATTTAGGCTACTTACTATTTAACTATTACAGTATTTTTATTTTGTATATCATCTCTTGTCCATCATAGAGTCCATCATTTTGTAATGGACTCTATTGGGTTACGCTTATGCGAATTGCTTGCTTACTGTCTTTTGTCAGTTTTGTGCATTTGTTTGTATGTCTGTCTGTCTGTCTGTTCATTTGTGATTGGTGAATAAACAAAAATTTAAAAATGTAATAAACTTTAATAAAGTAACTATCAATATTGCCGATGTTGTAGGTGGACAGTGGACTACATGGAGATGGTGATTGGAATGAAGCCCACAATGTCATAGCATAGAAATCTATTAGCCTGTCAATGAAATAAATAAGTAATTGTTTATTTACAGTAGTGACGAAACGAAAACTAGTTTAGTTACTTGATTTCATTTGACTGTCATATAACCGCAGTTTAATGGAATATCCGAACTTTTGCTGCACAGAATTTAGTAACTGAATGAAATAAATTTACGCACGTGCGTTAATTTATTAACGCATTAACGCGTTAATTAACGCGTCAACTGTGACAGCTCAAAATCTTCGGCTTTCCTCCGATTTCGGCTTTACAGCAGTCTACGGCTTTAATAGGCATTCATCTACAGCTTCACAGCCATTCACAGCTTCATAGCTGTTTCCCGTAACCTTATGGTTACATTCAGAAATGCACATTGGGCCGGACTGATACGGCCTCAGCGTTAGGCAGGCGTAGCAGCTTGCCCACCGCGAAGATAAGATAAGAAGCAGTTCAGCACATAAGCTAGAATAAAAACTGTCATCGGAACATCGTAACATTCACCAATCAAAAGCTGCTACCGTTTGTCCTGTTAGTAAAAACGATGGCGCAGAGTTAAAATGCAATATTCAGCCATGCATCCAGTTGCACAGCTTCTTAGGTGTTGACAGCTAAATAGCTCTTGTGACGGTTAGGCATAGTTTATGGTCAGTGTCTGAGCCATTTGGCACTAGATCCACCACCCCTGAGGCTGTTGAAGTCCGGTGACCTTGACCTTTAACTTACTGAACTAAACACTGGCAGCCTGGTTAGTCCTGAATGTTTGCACTACCTATGGTCTTTTCCATGCCTTTCTGTTTTCAAGTAAGGAGCCAGTATGAGACAGATAGTTAGAAAGATGTATGTGTATTGGGCAAGATGTGTAATGCGGCCTGTAAGATGGCCGGGTGTCATGGGCACGGTAAGAAATCACTGCTGTACTAAAAAAAGCATTAACTACAGTTTGCACATAAAGGATTCTAGCTTTGCTGTATCCCTTGGAGTTAAGCATGATCTCGGGGGCTCTGTACCATCTTGTGGCCACGTACTCCGTCAGAAAGCCAGTGTGGTCGTGATTTGGGTCAGCAACCCGAGCAAGACCAAAGTCACAAATCTGCAAACATACACACACATACACACAGAATAGCAGAAAAAAAACAGAAACATGATATTGTATCAGCGCTGTACAAATAATTTGCAAGAAATTATCACAATTTCAAAACATACTGAAACTATAGGAAATTTTAAAGCAGTGACAAAAATGACTTTGTATGGCTATCTCAATGTGACACAAGTATGCACAAAGGGCACTGTAGAGCAACAAAAAAACTTCACCAGCTATATTTAAGCTCTATGTTCAGCTTCCACAAATTACTCTTAATTTCTGACACTGCATTGATTTCTTAACAGCACATCAGCACTCAGGAGGTCATTTTATACCATAACTACGATAATGCTAACTAATTACATGTATAAAACTAACATGAAAAATCATGGACAGATTAATTGCAAAAACCGATAAAAAAACTGAGAATGCAAAAAGTCAAATAAATAAAAAAATGTTGCAACTACGGGCACTTTTTAAAAGATCTCCGAAACAACGTCAACAATGCTAGTCATACGCAATTACACACAGAAAGCAACGTGATTATCAGACCTTCAAGTCGCAAGTAGTGTTAAGCAGTAAGTTGCTTGGTTTCAGATCACGATGGAGCACATTGGCCGAGTGAATGTATTTGAGACCGCGGAGGATCTGGTAAAGGAAGTAACAGATGTGATCATTACTCAGCTTCTGCGTCTTGAGCAACTTGTACATGTCTGTCTCCATTAAACACTGGACTATGTATCTGAACAAAGGACAAACACCAATTACTCAGCATCAGTAATTCATACACAAATGCATGTTATAGGTTAATCTGAAATTCTTAGAGTACAAATAATACATATGTCTTTCACGAAGCATGTAAAAGTGCATAAAGATGCAGACATATATCTCTATTTATTGAACTGAAAAGCACCTACCATCAATGTCTAAAACACTATAACTACATCACTACCAGTCAGCTATGAGCCACTACCATTAGTCTACAATGCTGAATATAGCAAATAATATCATTAATTTGTCACATACATGTCCTTCATTTCTTCAATAGATGGAACTCGAATTATGTCTTGAATGTTGATAATCTACAGCAAGCCATAATAATATTATATACACTACTAAATACTAATGTATCTAGCATTCACAATGCACCACTGTATTGGATATCACACTTATCAATATCGTTACAAAATACTAACTACAAATAATAACTGGCAAAAAAACATCACATGGTATACTGACAAAAATGTTGGCCTCAGAATTTCTATTGGTAACATAAATAATAACTAGTAAACACTAATGTGGCAAAGTCTGCCAGTTTCCTTATCAAACAGGCCAAAAGGAATTTTGAAGAAAAGCTGGCTAGGCAGATTAAAGAAGATCGCAAGTCTTTCTTTGCTTATGCCAGAAGTAAAAGCAGAAGCAACGTGAAAGTCGGAGTTCTTGAGGATAGTCACGGTCATCTGCTTAACAACCCAGATGAGAAGGCTGAGATACTGAACAATTTTTTCGTCTGTGTTTACCAAAGAGGATGTTGATGATATTCCATTGCCTGAATCTCGCTTCACAGGTGATTGTAATGAGACATTGTGTGGCATTGAGGTGGATTCAGCTACTATTGCAGACAAACTGAGTAAATTGCAACTTGACAAGGCAGCTGGTGATGACAACGTATCACCAAGACTCTTGAGACCTTTAGCCGAGGAGCTTGCTGTTCCAATAGCTATTATATTTAGGAAGTCACTAGATACTGGTTGTGTTCCACGAGACTGGCGTACAGCAAATATATCTCCGCTTTTCAAAAAAGGTCGAAGATGTCAACCAGACAAGTACAGACCAGTCAGCTTAACCAGCCAAATTGTTAAAGTTGTCGAGTCAGTCCTCAGGGATGAGATTGTTCAGCATCTGGAGAAGCTCAGTCTGATTAAAGAATCACAGCATGGTTTTCGCAAAGGCTACTCGTGTGTCACAAACTTGTTGTCCTTTTTGGAATTTGTGACAGCTAGTGTTGATGCGAAGCAGTGTGTAGATACTATATACCTTGATTTTGCAAAAGCATTTGACAAAGTACCTCACCAACGATTGTTACTAAAGTTGAAAGCTCATGGAATCGACGGAGTTTATGTAGATGGATTGAGGCCTGGTTGAAAAACAGATGGCAGAGGGCTTGTCTGGAGGGCTCTTGTTCAAGCTGGAGAGAGGTTTGCAGTGGTGTGCCACAGGGCTCCGTGCTCGGCCCCATTCTGTTCTTGATTTTTATCAATGACCTTGAAGATGGTACATCGAGTCGTGTGTTTAAATTTGCAGATGATACCAAGATGTCCCGCGAGGTCACCTGTGACGATGATCAGAACGAATTGCAGAGTGACTTGGACGTGGTTTGCAAGTGGGCTATTCATTGGCAAATGGAATTCAATGTGATAAAATGCAAGTCTATGCGCTACGGTAGATCCGTTACTGATGCAGATTCGTCATATTCCTTGTATGGGCAGCCAAT
>Ga0209367_1006893_pt1 | contig 15676 bp, 4 predicted proteins | sample WorMetLIZISLAND2_FD_187412 | JGI IMG/M metagenome (GOLD analysis project Ga0209367, IMG submission 187412) | Marine gutless worms symbiont microbial communities from Max Planck institute for Marine Microbiology, Germany - Olavius geniculatus... ... | reverse complement strand
AGTAATATTGGTTTAATGTAGACTTACTGGTTTGCTTTTTTTTGTTTACAGAATGACAACAACTACAGTGTATTGTTACTTAACTGAATTAGTAGGCCTAAATATTTCAATTAACATTATATATGACAAAAAGCTTGGCAGAATTTAGTGATCACAGCACAAAAACGAAAGTCAATTATCTCAGGGGCTCCATAGCAACAACGTTGCGAAGTGAAAAAGTAGCTAGAATTTTCTGACTGACACAATTTCTGATATAGCTTAATTCCAACAGAAACCTGCAAATTTCTGCATCAATCTCAATTTTGTTTTTTTTTTCCACAAATTGGTAATTTTGCCACAAATATCTCATTTTTTGGACTAGGGTCTAGGCCTAATAGCCACTACTGCATAACGTGTTGACCACTAAACAGTCACACAATTATTTATTCTCGTCATCATGCTACAAAGTATCTAGACATTGAATTACGTATTAGCATATATACATATTGCAGTTTATTGCCCTTGTACTAGTCGATATTGAATTACCAGTATTCAGTGGGGGTTGAATCATTCAAGCTAAAGAGGTGAATCAGCCAGGGGGCGAAAAAGCCAGAAGGCAAATGAGCCAGGGGGTGAATCGTCCAAGGTGAGGGGAAAAATCAGCCAGGGGCGAAAGAGCCAGGGGGCAAATGATCCAGGGGGTGAAACGGCGAAGGGGGAAAAAGCCAGACACCGTATCTGGGATCCGGTGTTTACCCAGAATCTGGCTTATGTAAGTACAAGTTACCTTGAACCCCATGGCCAAATGGTGCTTCATCGTATTTTTAAAAGAATCAGAAAACTGTCACCTGATATATGTGTTGCATATCTTAGTCATGTCTGGAACCTGGCTTGTAACTGAGACCTAGTTTCTATAGTACTTTAAAAGTTACCTTGACACCTGGCCTGTATTTGGGACATGACTTTTATTCAAAGTTCTGTGGTACCATAGTTATGGAAATGATTACTATTACATTTGTGCATACTTTTTGATGTTGCAGTTTGAGTGGCTAACTGAACTGTTACCATACTGGATATGTCTTGCTGTGTTCTGAGGATGATGTCAAGGTTTCCAACATTGCCGTAAGCAAGTTGTCTGCATGCTTTTTGTGTGTGTTTTTACCTGCGAAAGCAGCCACTGCCTTAGCACATTTTAGCCATTGCAATTCTGTCCGTTTGTTTGTTCGTCACACCGGTGGATCAGTCAAAAAACGGTGCAAGCTAGAATCACCAAATCTTCATCGTCGGCTGCCTGAAAGACTCTAGTTTCAGGATCTGTAAAGCTTTTCCATAAATTCAAATGCAGTCACCCCGAACAAGAGTGCTAAATGAGAGGGGGTATGAAAAATTTCCAATTTTTAGACAATATGTCTTAGTCTCAAAAACGATGCGAGATAGGATCTAGATTATTATTAATCATTAATAGGAAGTTGTACACTGGGCCTGGCTCTCGATTAGCATCAAAATCAATGACCTTGAATAACCTTGAATGCCAAAATGGAGGTTTTTATGGATTTTTTGGTGATCTTAGGCTGTGAGACACATTTCAAGAACGAATTGCGCCGAAATCGATTGGCAGTCTTTCGTGAAAATGGTTGCAGATCACAATTGGCATGCTGCCTATCACAACAAGCACTAGTGACAAGCTTTTTAGTCATATCAACATCAGTGACTATGAATGACCCTGAACTTCCAAAATAAGGGGTTTTATTGTTTTTTTGCAATATTCAGCTGTAGTGCACACTTCAGGAATTGAATTGCAACGAAATGGCTGGAGATAGACCGACAGTTTGCGAACAGGAACTGCTATAGGCTTTCGCGCATTTCGTGAGCATTAGCTCAAATTTCTTGTATTTATAGCCAGTTTCGCAAATTTGTATGTAGTCGGTATGTCTAGCACTTGTATCCTTATTTTAAACCTTACTAAGATGCTTGTTTATAGCGGAGAATTTTCTTAAAATATGCGGAACTTTTTGAGGCAAAGTATGTGGGAAAATGTGCAGAATTTGGCGCAATATGCGGCACATGTATGTGGCATATATGCTGCATATATGCAGCATATTTTTTGGCATATTTCTGGCATGTGCAGCTTCGAGTGATGGAGAATCATAATCATAATCATTAATAGACGTATTCTGCACAGTTTTGACATTTTCAATTTAATTTATTGAATGTCTAATTGTAAATACTGGTAATCATTTGCTGCCAAAAATATTTAACGGTCTTATAACAATATTGGACAAGAAAATGCTGAAAAAATGTGATCGCATATGCGGAAATATGCGGCATATGTGCGAATATATGCAAATTTTTGAATACGCAGCACATGCGGCATAATTTTCGCATATGCGATTTCGAAAATGCCATTATATGTTGAAAAATATGTGATATGCCGGTTTTGGCAAAATATGCGATCGCATATGCAGTCGCATATTCGCATATAACCAGCGTTCCTACTTTACCTTACTTTATCTTCAGGGTGGGCAGGCTGTCACAAGCTGCAGCCATATCAGTTCAGCCAGTGTGCATCTACGAATGTAACCGATGGTTACAGATACTGTAAGTGGTTGCGAAGCAATAGATGGCTGTGAAGCCGAAATCGGCATTAAAACCAAATTACGTTTGCACTGGTAACATGCATCGTATCTTTCAAAGAGAGCTGGTCTGCACTTTGTTGCTTCAGGTTTTTGAAAAAAAATCCTTTAGGTCTTTGGAGCATTAAGCCCCACCACCATGTCAAGGTGGCAGACCATGATGGGGTAACATTTGTGTCACTATTTACAAGAAAAATGTAGCCCATGGAGTGGCAGAGATCTAGCCCAGTAACTATAGTTTCTGGCAATAATTAAACTGATGGATATTTGAGTTTCTTTTTTGATAAGAGAGCATCAAATAACATGCATTGTTTCTCTGCAGTAGCTGTTCTCCTCGTTTTAGAAGTGTGCATTTTCTGATACTTTGTGCAAATTCGTGCTGTCTGTTTTTGACTTTGCAGTCACCGTTTTGTAGGTCAGTATGGCGAATTGATCCATTGCAACGACACTTGGTAAATGAATCTTGTTGTTGTAATGTTACTACCAACTTCCATAAAACTTTGACTAGAAGCTGGATGTGGCATAAATGCCAGGTACCCGATACAGGCTGGGGTCAAGGCAACTTGTACTAATATAAGCTGCAGGCTTGTGTTTGAAGTTTTAGGGTAGGTGATAAAAGGATACTACCTTAAAACTGCTAATACAAGCTGGGTCTCATATACAGGGTGTGCCAAAAAAATGACCCAACTTGTTTTTGTCAGAACTTTGTCAAATCTCTACCAAATTTGATAATTTTTAGCATGCAGATAACCAAGACGATAGAAATATGTAAGGCACATTCGTTATCCACCTCACTTAGTTTATGTCAGCGCACTACTTTGTAAAACGCAGATGCTCCAAATTGTTGTATAATGCTCAGTTGTTATCTCTGTAAAAGTTCTAACAACTTAATTAAGCAAACAAGAAATTAAAGTGTGATTTATCTAGCATATTTATGAGTTTTTATAACAGTCTGCTTCCAAATTATCAGAATTTATGTCCAAAGTGTACACACTGGTTTAGACGTGATACAGGGGCGTCATTTAGGGGAGGGGGCTGGAAGGGTCTACGGATCCCCAAGGATTTATAATTTTAGATTTACTGTGTAAATTGTACCTTTGAAGCAGTGCTACTGCTGCAAATACAATACATTACGCAGACTTAGATGCCAAAGATCACTGAGACCCCCAACGATTTACTGAAATGACACCACTGACGTGATGCTATGGCTGACAGTGGCGCTAATTATCAACTGATCAAAATGCACACACTCATTCATGGATAAAATGTGTTTTAAGCTCATCAGTCAGTTATTTTGTTGTCTGCTGTTTTCAGCGTTAAATGTTTAAAACCACAAAATTAATCAATGCCATGGTGCCTTTTGTGGAACTGATATTGCACAAGAGAGCAATCTGATACTGATAATCATCATGCAATATAACAATTTGAAGCATCTGCGTTATTGCATTGACATAAATTATGTGAGGTGTACCTTACATAATTTTATCATCTTGGCTATCCGTGTGCCGAAAACTATCACATTTGACGAAGTTCTGACAAAAACAAGTTGGGTCATTTTTGGCACACCCTGTATTAGCTGGGTCTCTAATACATGCCAGGGGTCTGAGGCTGATGTTTTAATAGAAGCCGAGTCTCAAATAAAAGCCGGGTCCCTAATATAAGCTGGGTCTCCACTCTCCAATATAAGCTGGACATCCAAGTCATCGTTGTTGTAAGTGTATTAGCAGTTGTAGTAGCAGTGGTGATTAGTTGTATGTGCAGTAGTCTTATACACTCGCTCTAAATTGTATTGTAATAATAGTATTGTGCACACTGACCATAGAAAAAAGTGTATTACTCTGGTATGCCAGGTTGACAACGTTTTAATAGAAGCTGGGTCTCAAATATAAGCCGGGTCTCCAATACAAGCCGGGGGTCTAAGACATATGTTCTAATAGAAGCCGGAAGCTTCTTCTATTAGCAGTTTTACGGTAATTACTAGTGCGTTGCTGTTTATTGTGTGCACTGCAGTCGTCCTGGGGTAGACCACGTTATGCATTCTGTTTGTTCGTTTGTCTGTCACATAAGGGTTCCTTGCTTGTAAACAGCAAGGTCCAGAAATTATGATTTCAGTCGATCAATTTCACTGAATGTGAAAAGGCACTGGCATCAGAAGTTAATAAAGTAGGCGACGCAAGATATTGCAGTTTTCAGACAGAAGAGATTATTGGTGCTCAAAATTTTCATTTTCCTCCTAAATTTTCGAAAATTTTGCTTATTTGGAAGAAAATTTAGCTTTTTTGGAAGGAAATTTTTCAACACAAAGAAGGCTTTCTGGCAATTTTCCCACAGTGACCTTGATGCCAATGTCAAAAGGACTCGAGTAAGAGATGCGTGTATTGCACGCATGTTATCTGTAGGTGGTGGATCGAGCCCCAGGCAAGTTCCTATGTGGATGTGTTGACATGTGTTGATATGTGTTAATATGTTGACATACAACAGTTAATTTCAAGTTGGCTGTGAGCCACTGCTGTTATGTTGTCTCTGTTATAGGCTCCATTATCATCATTATCATCATCATTGTCATCAGCTGAATCAGACGATGAAGTTTTATTTTCACATGTCGGAGATAAAGGAGTTATTACAATGAACCGACCAAAAGCACTTAATGCTCTCACTATCAATATGATTCGACATATAACGGCACAGTTAAAGGTCTGTTTTATTCTGTTTGCAGCTAGAAGTCAAGTTTGTTATCCATGTTGTTTATTGTTTTGTTATTTGTTATTTTTTATGTAGCATCTGTTTGCATTTGGTTTTCTGTGTTGGCATACAATAAGAATAATGATTATAATAAACAAGTTTTGCTTTATCTGTAAAGTTAATAAAAATTTCAACATCACATCACAGCGATGATTGTGTCAGTCATACAGAGTGTCCAGCGTAGGGTGAAGTGAACATCTGAACAGCTGCAGTTACAGGTGACATCATGCAGCAATTTATTGACCTCATAGACTAAAAGTTTGACGGTCAAATTTAACATTGTGTTGTAGTAATTTCATTGACTGTTTCATGTTACTGATGTGTATGCAGAAATGGCAGCAGGAATCGTCAGTGAAATTGGTCATAATAAAGGGTGCTGGAGGTAAAGCCTTTTGTTGTGGCGGAGATGTGAGAGGTAACTGTTACATGGCACATTGCTCACTTAAATGCATTTTTTTCATTTGCTTATTTACTTAATTTCGGCACTTGTGGTTAGGAAAACAAACCTTATGATAATTTCGTATCGTGCAGGATATATTCTACTGTAGAAAATTGCTATTTAATTTATGTTCTCATCTCTCTCCAACACGTACTACTTTGCTGTCGGCTGTGTCTTACCAAAAGTGGGTGGCACATTGCATTTATTTGTGTTTACTGTAATGTTGCTTAAATTAGATGATTTCACATATTAACCTGATGATAAATATGTAGTTGACTGTAGATGTACAAGACACATGTATTCCACTGAAAGTTGGGGATCCAGTTCTTTGTGTTGGAGCCTGTTGGTGTTGTTGTCATGACGAGCTCGTTTGGCAATGCCAATATCGGAGGATAAATGCTCCAAAAAATGCCCTGAAGAGATGAGGAATTTCTAGTTGTTCTCGTTGTAAATGATTCCATGGTGTTAGAGCTCTGCGGAACAAAGAGTTTTATGTAATTGCTTTCAAAATGATGCTATGCTTATGGCCAATAATCAACGTTACAGTCAGGTAGACAGATAAATATACAGAAGACGTTGTATAGTGGTTACTATGTTGGACTTGTAATCACTAGGTGTGGGTTTGACTCCAAGTGGTTACTTTTTGGATGGGTGACTGTCTGTGGACAGGTAAACCGTCTTGGTATGTAACCTACACTAAGGTCGGCTCAGTCTTCCATCTCTATGGGGTAGGTAAGTCAAGTACTGGCCTGTCTGGCTGGGATTAAGGCAGGGCACGTTTACCTGTGTTGGGTGGCAGGTACGAGTAATACTCTGTGATCCTGTATGGCAGGTGACCCTCCGTAGCTCTGAGATGGGTTTCCATGAAGACCTATACCATCTAACCGTAATGTGCATACCATGGTAAAAACAGAACCGCCTGGTGAAGTTTTTGCTACTGACACTGACAGTTAAGACGTATGCGAACAGTTCAACGAAGCAGTTTTTGCACAATGGATACCATTGGCATGTCAGTTGTGGAAATGGCAGCAAACGGCTACTGCACATTTGAGCTTCTAAGTAATTTACCGATTGCCTGCATACTGTGAATGGCACGTATCGTTCATATACTTTGTTTGCTTCTGTTGCAGCTTTGACAGAATCTGGCAAAACGTTAAGCCCACTGTCCCGCGACTTCTTCCGTGAAGAATACACGCTCAATCATTTAACAAGTGAGTTCTGTGCACATATTCCACTGGTGTTGTTGCGCTCTGATTCTGTGCGATAAGCTGTGTCTATTGTTGATACAGTTTCTTTATTTACTGACAGAAACTTATTGAATCTATACTTGCACTTCTTCAGTCTCAGGTCAATTGTAGATTCTTATTTGTCATTTTCAGTGTTTCGTCATCAGGTGAGTAGTTTTAGAATAACCAGAAAATGTGTCTGCTCAGCTGCCCAGTGCCAACATTTTATGTGGCTGTCTAGTTTCCAGTGTTCATTTAAAGCTGCACAACACAAGCCCCAGTTATGGATTTTAAACGTAAAAGCAGCTACTGCATTCAGCGCATCTTAGCCATCGCAATTCTGTCTGTCTGCCAGTTGGTCTGTCTGTCACACGGGTGCATCAGTCAAAAGCGGTGCAAGCTAGAATCACCAAATCTTCACCGTCGGCTGCCTGGAAGACTGTAGTTTCAGGAACCATAAAGCTTTTCTATAAATTAGAAGGGGGTCACCCCAAACGAGGGCACTAAATGAGAGGGGCTAGGGAAAATTTGCTATTTTTGGCCATTAAGTCACTGTATCTCAGTAACGGTGCAAGATAGGGCCAAGGTTACTATTAATCACTAATAGGAAGTCGTACACTGGCTCTCGATTGGCGTCGAATTCAATGACCTTGAATGACTTCGAACGCCAAAATAGGGGTTTTATGGATTTTCTTGGCGATTTCGGGCTGCGGCGCAAGTCTATATCATTCACAAGGTGGCACCATAGAACTATTGTTATGCGATCCAGATAGAGAATTTGGTATTTGTGTATTAACTTAGCGTGAACGGCCCAATTTTCAGCTAAACTACTGAACCGGAACTACTATAGGCTTTCGCATGTCTCGTGAGCATTAGCTCAAATTTCTGGTTTTGTATGGGATTGACAGTCAAGACCTGAAACATGGCTTATTAGGACACTTGTTTCAACAAATATACAACAATGCTTATCAATGATTGCGCATCACTAACTAGTGGAAGCTGCAGAGGTTTGAAGTTTCATATTGAGAAGATTGTGATTTTAATTTTGTCTCTAAATTTTCTCAAAATAAACGTTTTCAGCCCCAGATGATGAAAATTTTCGAACAAGAAAGAGATTTTCCATCACTTTGCCATACACCCAAAATTTGGGGAGCAATTTCTCTTCCCTGCACCTTGCCATGATGCCAGCTTTGTATTGTCAAAACATTTCATACATACAGTGTTTGTATGTTGTCTGTGCCCAGTATTTATTGTTTTACTAGACATGAGTTTGTGTTAATTTTGTCTTTTTATAGGCAAAGTTTCCGTGCCATACATTGCTCTGATTGATGGAATCACAATGGGAGGTGTAAGTAGTGATGATTTTTATTCACGTCTTAATGTATTTTTAGTCTTTATTTAACAATGAGCAATTCTTATAATTTATGCATGTTTCTGCTTTTTCCCCACTCAGCTTTCTTTGAAGATGCGATATAGCTTCCTTGGCAACAAAAAATGTTTCAATATTTTGCGTGAGAGCTATAGCGCATATTAGCTATGGTAATTCTGTCCTGGTGTCTTGGTGTTTGTCTTGGTGTCTGTCACAACCCGGTACCGATCGGAGCTCAGGTGAGATAAAGACTTTTGGTTTTCACCATATGATAGCTTAGCGTTTTTTCTTGTGTTTTGTGACAAAATTTCATGCCACTAGATAAAAGGGGTCTCCACAAACGAGGGGGAGAAAGAGAGGCACCCCCTTAAAAAATGTTATTCTACCGTTATTGGCTCGTCTAACGTGAAAATGATTGCGGATAGGCACAGACATGCTGCTTATCACAACAAGCACTGGCGACGAGCTTCTTAGAAATGTCAACATGGATGACCTTGAATGACCTTGAACCCCCAAAATAGGGGGTTTTAGTGATTTTTTCGCGATTTCTGGCTGCGGCGTAATGGCTGGAGATAGACCAAGACAACCTGCATATGAAATTTTCAGCATTGAATGTAGATTTTAGCAGTTCAAGTCCAGACCCTTTAGGTTCAAGGAGGTCTGCACAAGCAGGTGTCAAATAGGGGTTCCCCTCTTAAAAAGTGGTTATTTATCTGCTGCTGGCTTGTCTAATGTGAAAATGCTGACATGCTGCTTAACATAACGAGCACCAGCGACGGGCTTCTTAGGATTGTTAACATTGATGACCTTGATTGACCTTCAACCTTAAAAATATTGGTTTTTAGTGATTTTTTTGGCGATTTTTGGCTGCAAAAGAGTGAATTGTGACGAAATGGATGGAGATAGACCAGGATTACCTGCGAACAGGAACTGCTATAGGCTCTCGCGCATCTCATGAGCATTGAGATTGAGAAATATTTTACCAACTACAACAGGTGACGATGAAGTCATGTTGCACAGGACCCAACGTCTTGTAATGCAAATTTTGGTATAGGGTTCTGAACCCCGGGTGAAGAAGTAATTGAAAAATTGCAAATTAAACCAACGTTTTATATAGGGATGGCATGAAAATTACAGGAGACAAGATAAGAATCACCTTGCATATGTGACACTGTAGAATAATTCTAACAGGGGAGGGATTGTTGTATACAATGGCAGCACTTGCCAGGTACAATTTTAGTCACACCAACCATATATTGTTGCTGGTGACACAGCGTCTATTGCAATTACATAGATATCCTTGCCAAACAGCATCTTTATTCCTTCTACCAGTATCAGCAGTCTTATGCATATGCTCATGACAAACAAGCAGGCAGACAATACCCTTGCTAATGTGTTAGAATAAAGAAACACAAAATTTGTATGAATATTTATACAGCAGTAACCAGTCTGCCTATTTTTTCAGCTCAGAGGTCAGTTAAATGGCTACACTGTATGTCATCATTGGGCTCACATTGTTTTCTAGCTTGCGATGAAATTCTGTGACGTACGGAATGGTAGAGCTTTCTCATGCTGTTTGTGCTAGGGAGTTGGTTTATCAGTGCATGGTCGTTACCGCGTAGCTACAGAAAGAACATTGTTTGCTATGCCCGAAACAGCCATTGGTGAATATTATGTTACACAATCTAATTATTTGTGTATTTAAAAAGTTATTACAATATTATGTTTTTTTTTCTTTTCAGCATTTTTGACAGTGTTTTGTAGCATATCTTGCTGAAACAATTCCAGTAAGTTCTTTTCTGGGGATCCTGTGTAGCTCTAAGATCGTCGAAGTCAAGGAAGCGCTTCATGTTATTTGAGGCAACCTGCCGCAAGGACTGATCGACAAGACTGTGAAAGTCTTCTCAAATTAAGTGAATGAAGGCTTGTGTTGGAGCTTGGAGCTGGCAGTGGACACTTCAAACACTCACAGTTACAATGAAATTCTGGCATCTGATCGAAAGTTATCTGTGTTGTTTCAACAATGTTATTGAATTGCTGTTGCAGCTTGAACATTTTTAATGCTGAAAAATCGATAGGCGATCATGGTAAAAAGTCTATAACTTTATCGTTTTTCAAAGGAATTACATTTTACTTGGCAGTTAAATGTAGAAGGTTTTTATTAAATGAAGCTGTAAAGTTTTAGATTAAAATTCCAAACGGTTGCTGAGGAAAGAGCAAAAAACTTTAGGGGCTACTTTTTTGCCACACCTTTTACACTGTCTCAAAATTAGCAACACCTCTACAGACAAGTTAGTGTAAAATCATTAATACCTGACAAATTTTTACAAAATGTGAAACACTCATGGAAACCATCATTCTGAAATAGTTTTTAAAGTTTGTGCTCAAAGTGGCCACCTGTAGCCTCGATACAGGTTCTTAGTCTTAGGCGAGTACGCCACTGCTTGATTGCTCTGTCAATAGCAATGTATTGGCGTAACCCTTATGTAAACAAACTATAACTTCACAATGATGTTATGCTGTGCACACACAATAAGGTGCAAACGACACAATAGGTGTGACTGTAAGCAGTGTAAAGACAGTGGAGTATACGATATTTTGTTGAAGCCCATGAACTACAAACTGAACTTGGTGTGTTTGAAGCAAGGGGTGTCGCTAATTTTGGGACACAGTGTAAATTGTTACTAGCCTATGACAACAGTTTATACAGGGTGGGCCAAAAAATGTGCCACTTTACTTTTGTCCATATCTTTGCCAATTATTGATCGATTTTCAAAATTCTTTCACGGCAGATAACACCTTGCCACAAAGCGGGCGTAGAGAAGGTGTACTTTTTTTTGCGGAATGCGGATTGTACCTAGGGGGCAAACCACCCTCTGTTTGTGAAAACAGTCATGGTCTGCTGTAAAAGGTTGTTATATATGGTTGGATTCCCTATACCCTCAGCAACAACGTTTAGGTGGACAATCTTCCCAACAAGCTACTGTAACTTGGCAATTCAAGATGGCGTCCAAGATGGCTGCCATGTTGGAAATACAAAAATGACCATATCATTACAACTGTATGACATGCTTTTATAACATGTCTAGTGTTAATTTATCCCTTTTATTTCAGAGTGATATGATATCTTTTGTAAATGGTACTAGTAAGAAAGTGAGTAAGTAAGTAAGTAAAACTTGAATTTTACAGCGTGATGTCTTTAAAAAACCTCTCATGCGCTGAAATCGTGTCTTATGATAACGATATGAACATGAACTCTGCAGACAATTTGCGATAATGTGATTTTATAGATCCCACCACATCATAAATGCATCTTTACACTACCTTGTGAAATATCAATGAAATATGCATACATAACGATAACAACAAACAAACATTTTGGTAAAATTGGAAAAAAACACTTTAGACCAACATTGCAGTGAATGGTCTGTATGACACTAGACTGCGTGGGTATAACACAGTCTAGTATAACACAGTCTTATGGCCCACGGTGTATGTGTTTATGAATCATTCATCGCAATGTTGGTTTGAAGCATTTTTTTCATTTATCTAAATTTTTGTTATTATCGTTAGTTTTTGCTATGCATTTATATTTCACAAGGTAGTGTAGAAACATTTACTGTGTGGTGGGATATATAATAATCACGTTATTACAAATTGTGTGCAGGGTGTGCCAGTGAAAGAATTTTGAAAATTAGTCAATAATTAGCAAAGATATGGACAAAAGTGAAGTGGCACGTTTTTATGGCCCATGGTGTATGTGTTTTAATGTGTGAGTGGTAATTGTTGTAGGTCTATTTCCAGACGTGGGTGGTGGTCATTTTCTGCCTCGGCTGGCTGGCAAGCTTGGCATGTACTTAGCACTCACAGGACATAGACTGAAAGGTCGAGACATACACACTTTGGGCGTGGCTACACACTTCATTGAGTCTTCACAGGTGTCTGCTACTCTGATGCCCGGTTTTTGAAACGAGGAGTAAACCTTGGATTATCTAACCAGAGAACCAGAGATTAGAGAGTTAACTTTGTAACTTTTTGCATTTTTGCAACGAGGGATAACCCAGGGTTAGTCATTTCAGGTTTAAACCCGGGGTAACTCAGCAGTCTTTGTAAACTGGTATCTGATTGGTCAATAACAACCACGTGACTTGCCGAAATGCGGAGTTAATTTATCGCAGATTTATCGTTTGGTCGTTTCTAGCGCTGCCATCCAACGAATGGCTCCAATACAAGATGCTATTTCAAACATTGCAAGCAACAATTTGCTGACCATAAAATGTCTTTGCAGACACTATAGCCATCTCAATTACGATGTTGAACAAATATGATGTTAAACAAAATAAGCATAAAGGCATATTATTAAACATCATTTTGAAATAATGATGTTGCACAAAATATTTGTTTCATTATCAACTTAATCAGAACATCTGCTGCAACTAATTAATATTACAAGACAGCCGAACAGATTAACGAGTCGTCATCGAAGTGGTCGAAGTTAGCCATTTTGCTTGTCTCGAGTTTTGCCCCTGGTTTACCCCTCGGGTAACCCTGGTTTACCCCTCGTTTCAAAAACCGGGCATGACTTATATGTTTAGGCCTACTGTATGTTGTAACGGGAGGCCTTATGTTTTTTTGGCTCTGTTGCTTGACTTTATTTTTTATTTTTCACTTCTCTTTTGAAGCTGACCAATTGAAGGAATTGAGGCCAAATTTTTTTGAGTTTCATTGAGGGGTTTTGAATTGAGGGGCATTTTGTAATCGATGGCTTGATAAATCAGGAGCCGTGGAACATTACTTTGTTTTATTTCTTAAATTCTCACTATACATGCTGCCGAGTCTAATGCGATTACATTCAGGCCACTTGACATTGCTATGAGGGGAATGTCAGCTTCTTCAATTTTCCCCCCAGTTGGAATTATGGCGCTAGGCAGCTTAATGTTGGGCCCTGCCTCAAATTTTTAGTTGTTATATCTTGTTTTAGAAGACTTAATTATGTAGAAATCCAGCTATGTTTGGCCACACCTGGTTCTGACATGAGAACAGATAAAATTGTAATGGCTTATGCGGTGATCTCTCAGTCCATCAAGAAGCTGATCGATGCTTATCCCGTTTTTCATGGATCTTTTATTGCAGAATTTTCTACACCATGTAGGAGTTGAAGAATTTTTGAGAATCTGTCAGTATTTGAGAATTTAGAAAATTTGTTAATATTTGGTCGTTTGATGTCAGTCTTGTTTTGTGATGCTTATCTGCTGTCAAATGGTATGACTATTTTTGGTCATTCAATTGTTTTTTTTTGTTAAACTGCTAAATTTTTTACATTCACTCCAGGTTAAGTTGTGTTAGACCAGTTTCCTATGCCCGGTTTTTGAAACGAGAGGTAAACCTTGGATTATCTAACCCAAGATTGAAGGGTTATTTTGGGGTTAAATCTCGATGTAACTTTTTGCATTTTTGCAACGATTGGTAACCCGGGGTTAGTAACTCCAGGTTTAAACCCAGGGTAACTCGGCAATCTTTGTAAACAGCCCTCCTAGATGCCGTCAACTGTCACCAAACCAATGCATCGATGGATTGCTATATGCTGTGACATGTTTCTAGTTTTGTTTTGTTATTAGTGGCAGTGGTTAATTCTGTTATTAAAGATTGAGTCAGTTATTTGGTTTGGTGTTGTTCTTATAGCTGCCCCTGTCCTCCAATAGACAGTATTATGATATTGATGACAGTCTGGAGGATAACATAACAGGGAAGATTAGTAGAACTGCCATTATCGATACATATGCACAATTATAATCGGCAGTTCTTACAATTTTACGTTTAGGTCTTTTTTTGTGTTTGGCATTTCATAAAGGTTAAACTTTCTGTAAAGGTTAAACTTTTTGTTCCGTTATTATGTGTATGTGCAGTTTTGTCTACAAAGGCCGTCCCCAAAATGACCTATACTGTGTCGAGCGGGACGTTAAGCCCTACTCACTCACTTACTCACTCACTCTTATAGCATATATTATTTCTAGACATTGATGTGTTGATACATTGCAGATTGGCAATCTGGAACAGGATTTGTTAGCACTGCCTGCACCAACGCCAGGGGATGTGGATCATCTCTTACAGTCATATCATGATATGGTTGGCTTTTTGCATCATTAGCTGTTTATTTATAATTAGTTCGCCCGAAAACGATAGTTTTCGGAAGGACTTATGTTTTACACGTTTTTTTTTCCATTCGTGAAATCTCTGAGATGCGTGGGCCGACCAGCACGAAATTTTGCACGATGGTCAGTAATAGGCCGAATTTTATAATGCCGGTCCAAAATTTGGGGGGCGCACCCCAAAAAAATTTCAGGGGTCAAAAACATGCAAAATTTGGCCCGATTTCGGACGAATTTGAAGTTCGGCGGCGAATATCTCCGAAACGGATGAAGATATTCAAAATCGGATAGTCATTCCGTGTATGCGGATTCCTGCTGCGTTAGGTGAAACAAGTACGGTGAAGTTTGGTCCAGAGATCTTGGAGATTTAGATGTGAAATCATACCCCCTTAAAGCGCAATTTTCGGAAGACCATATTTCGGCCCCTAGGGGGTGCTGCGCCCCCAATTTTTTACACGCGCTAGAGAATGACCAAGTATTACTGGCGTACCCCCCATCGGGAACGGGGGCCCCCCTTACAACTTTTTTTTAAAGGGGGGTCAAAAATTGGCTTAAAATGTAATAAATTAGTGCTTATAACTTCGGAGTTAGGGGGTGTAGCCTGACGAAACTTAGGCATTTGACGCGGCTCTGAGTTGGGGTGTTAACGCAAGTACAAATTTTGGGGGCACCACCCCCCCTTAAAATTTGGGAGGGCAAAAAACGTTCAATAATCGGTGCGATTTATGACAACTTTCGAGTTTGAGCGCAAATATCTCTGGAGCCGATGAAGATAGCGACAAAATCTAAACGGCGTTGACGAGAGCGATCCTTTTGGCGTTGAACAAAAAAAATTTTGTGAAATTCCGTTCACTATGAACCAAGTTATAAGCGTTAATGTTGACCTACCCTAAGTCGCATTTTTCGGAAGACCATATTTTGGCCCCTAGGGGGTGCTGCGCCCCCAAATTTTTACACGCGCTAGAGAATGACCAAGTCTTACTAGCGCACCCCCCACGGGAATGGGGGCCCCCCTTACAACTTTTTTCAAAGGGGGGTCAAAAATTGGCTTAAAATGTAATAAATTGGCGCTTATAACTTCGGAGTTAGGGGGTGTAGCCCGACGAAACTTTGGCACTGGACGTGTCTCTATATTGGGG